>Ga0065711_1031489_pt1 | contig 29527 bp, 17 predicted proteins | sample Hoacrofraction12_FD_59098 | JGI IMG/M metagenome (GOLD analysis project Ga0065711, IMG submission 59098) | Hoatzin crop microbial communities from Cojedes, Venezuela - Epithelial fraction 12 v2 (version 2) | ecosystem: Host-associated > Birds > Digestive system > Esophagus > Crop | place... | reverse complement strand
CTGCCCCCCCCCCCCGTGATTTCTAAATATGCCAGGCCCTCACAGTGATAGCTGAAGTCACTGCATGCTGTGTTTTGAACACAAAACTGATACCAGTTTTGAAAGGTCAGGATGTAGATGTTTCAAAGCGCTCCCTGAAGTTACTGGATACTTCTAAATATGTCATACTCCTGATCTGTGAAATGGAAACAGCCTTGCAAAACCAAATGGAAGTCTCTGTACTTGCACCATGATGATTTACTCACTATCTTTCAACGATAGTTTATTACATCTGTCACTAGAACTGAGTTTGAGGATTTTGCAGTAAGTAAGGGAGGAAGCTGCATGCTAAAGAAAATAATAGCATGTCAGTAATTGAGCCTTTGAATAGTCAAATACACTTGGTACATAAAGCAAGCACTCTCTGGAAAAATAGTATGTGATTATATAATTAATGATAGTATCACCATGCACAACCATGAGAGGACCAAAAGTCCACCACACAGTGAGTGTGTTATTTCAGTTCATTGTATTAAACTTTTCACATTCCTTTTTTTTGTGTGTGTAATGTAAACATAAGCTAAAAGAAGAGACTAAGACAGCTGCAAACCTAATGAAATTGATGCTTTGTCTGCACAGTCTGGCATGTAAACTGTCTATGCCAGTAAAGATTTTCCTTCAGACGTTCTCTGTGGACTTATGCCACAGTGAAGCTTATTGTCTTTAACAAGGTACGATTCAGATCATGTAACTCAGTCCCATTTCCACCTAAGTTTGCGTTTAACAGAGCTGAGAACAAGTGACAAGACATAAAAATTGGGCTATCCTACTGAAATTATTGCATGATCTTCAAGCTGTGTGAAGCCTGGAAGAGGCATTTTTTGAAATATTCAACATTTAGTAATACCTAAGGAGCAGAAAAAAAATTTTCTTGCAAATAGATTTTTATGTCAAAACTGTTTTGGAGCTAGAAACGTATTTATGTGTCTAATGTCTAACAGTAAGTGAAAACCAAACCAGACTCTTCCAAACTCATTGTCTGTGAACAACTTGAATCAACTGTTCCCCAACTGACTCAAATGTAACAAAGATCCTGAAAAGCTAGCCAGAGTTTATAGTCCAAGAAAAAGGATGTTCATTCTGCCCACTGAGAGTACAAGATACATGTTGAATTTTTTTTTAACCTTTCTGAAGTAATTTAGCAAGAAGCTGAGATTTTTGTTTGTTTATTTCTGCTTCTTAGTAAGGGTATTTCTTTTCTCTCCAGTCTGCAGCACAGTTCACCAAACTCCCGCATCTGTTTGGCTGCTTCCCTTTTAGTAGACAGGATCTTTAAAACAATCTGCACTAAACGGCATCTAAAGCTGATTTTATGCAGTTGTGAAGTCAAATGCTAGTGAAAGGAACTAGAGTGTCAAAAAAGCTTAAAAGTAGAGCAAAGGAGAAAATATTTGTATTTAAGAATATTAGAATATGTAAGAATTTTGTGGGAGCTCACAAAGCAAAGCCATATAGGACGTTTCTTTCAATGGAAAGAGTGGAAGAAAACTCCAGAAAAAACCTAGTGCCTTGTCAGCTTGAGACGAGTTGTTTGAAGAGGGAGACCAAGCTAAAGCAACGGACATGAGGAGGGGAATTAAATGGTAAAATAACTGTGAAATTGGCTGGGTCAAGTGCATTAAGAGTTCTAAGATGAGATGTCATTTTGAACTGAACCTGGAATAACAGAAAACCAGTGAACTATTTGCAGATGGGACTGATGTGGTAAAGTTGTATAAAAGGTACTGGGAAAGATGAAAGCAAGCTCCTCCGTTTGAATACTCCCCTGTAGGAGAGAAAATGAGGGACTCTCTCAGTGGTGGTTTACTGTCTGCCCTAAGGCAGCTGACAAGTTTTTTTTAGAGGTGCATGAGTGTAGTAGGGTTGATGTGTACAGTAAACAATTGGCATTTATTGTTTGGTGCAAATGAAGATACTGTTAGGTATTACCATAATTAATGAGTATGCTAACAGACAGTATTTCTCAGTTGATGTGTGCAAGATGAAGTCTTGATTTGCTCTTGATGCTCACTATTTTTTTTTCTAATGTGAATGTACTGTATGAATCTTTTTCCCAGACCAATAGTTGTAGAATATTTGAATTAGACTGAGGTTTTAAAATTAATTTAGAAAGTAATTGGAAAAAGTTCATTGTTGGTTCTTTTTCTCACAGAATGGGGTTTATGTGCTTTCAGGAGCACAAACAAACACAATTCTGTTCAGCAATTGTCCGTTGTGTTGTGAGGTTAGTCCTCTAAGCTCCTTTTGGGCAGGCAGTCAGTGCCTAAAGATCTGAAGGGCGCAAAGTATCCTGCACAGGCCCCGACTTCTCTTGTAAAGGAAACAACAACAGAAATAGTAATAGTAATGGTTCCTTTCATCTCTGCTGTAAGTCACCTTATTATATTATAAAGGACAGTTGCTGCAAAATAGGTGAGAGGGCTTAAGGTAAGCAAATGCACCTGCTTGAGCATATAGTTGCTTCCTTACTCAGGGTTCTTTTTAACCCACTTAATTTTGTGAATCTAGATTATAGTGCAGCCCCACAAAACTGCAGCGTAGTTGAAGGAAGGAGGCAGCAAACTGCATTGGGAGTGCAGGGCTGAATGCCCAGGGCTATCGAGCTCTTAGGTTGGAATAGCTATTGGGAGGGAGCTGCATGACAGTCTCTGCAGAAGGCCTTATCTCTGGGAAGCGTGAAGTTTCTCTAGTTCCAGCATGATAGTCCAGTAGGAAATGTGTGAAGAGTTCCTGCCTTGACCAGTCACTCCAACTTCTGTGCCAACCTTTAAGTAGTGCTAAGTTGATCCAATATATGAATAGTTATTTTGATTAGGTCTGCTTTTAGTCTGGATTGTTTTGCTGATAGGAGTTGCTGTCCATAGCCTAAACTGGTTGTCCTGACTGAACTGAGGAGGCAGCAGAAAGTGGGAATGAGCAAGGTGCAGAACTGACTGACATTGTGTTTGGCCTCACGAAGCGTACTGCAAAACAGGTGATAACTTCAGACTCCACTGAATCTTTTATGTTTTGAAGGGCTGACTGCTTAGCACCCTTGTGGGTTAGGCCCCTACACAGATGAAGGCATGAAGAAAATGAACATGAATTTTTCTTTGTTATTTCTGCTAGTTGTCTTCAGGCTGCGCTGAGGCCATGTCAAACTGATGGTGACAGTGAAGGTGGGCTGCTTGTGTGGGCCATGATCTCAAGAATCCCGGGCCAGCTGACTTGTGATACTAATGGTTGCTTTCATCCAGGTCAGAGAGGGCCAAAATTACTAGCTCCTACTCAGGGGAGAAAAGTCATCTTGTCTTGAAAGAATGAGCCCTACTCTAGAGCGTGACCGAGGCCGCTGGCAGGGCAGGAGGGCAAGGCTGTTCCCGTAGTTACTGGGAGCATCTCTGGTTTGTGTCAGTAGGTTGTTTTATACCAGCACCTTACAAAGTAAGTTTCTAAGGTACCGAAGGCTGATACACAATTTGTCTTTTGCTGCTAGGTGCTTCACGACAGTGGTTACTGCAATACTGTGTGGCTTGGCTCTGGCTGTAGTTTTACAAGAAATTGCACTACAGTACCATGAGCAAGCTCACACAATAGACTGGGATGTTGTGGGCTCAAGGTAATTTTCTTAAATTTAAAACCTTTCTATTTGAATAAAAGTATATCTGCCACATCACGCAGTGTCAGAACACTGTGAGTGACCTCTTAACTTGAGACAAGCTTCCTTTTTGTCCCTTTTTTGTTTCCCAGGAACAGAGGGACAGAGAGAAGAAGTTGGGCAATGATTTGGCTCTGCTTGCAGAGATGTAAACAGATTTCCCAACTTTTAGCGATGGTGGTGTGGCCGGAAGGGGATGACTGGAGGTGCTCCAAGGCGTGTGAGTGTCACCCTGTTTGGAGCAGTTAATGAGTCAGAACATGAGGGCTGCTGGTGCTGGTGAGTCACCAGCTTCCCTCTTGCCCTGGAGCAGCTTTACTTTGATGTGGCTCAGTCGCTAAATCCACTCTCTCAGTCTGTATGACAAAGCCCTGATAAGGGACCTCATACAAGTTCTACAGTGTTAGCCAAACTCTCTGTTATTTCAGGTGAGAGTGCACTTACAGAATAATGTATTTCAAATCAGTTCTTTCTCCTCAGTCCCCCTTAAGCCTTTTTAGATGAATAGATCTGAATTTCCTAATACTAGAAAAAAAGATAAGGTCTGAAAACAGAACCCACGGAGATACGTTTGTTATTGGAGTTAGTACAAGCAGAAAGAGAACTGGTGTACTTCATGCTGCTGCTTGCTCATTTAAACCAACTGAGCTGTCTTGGCAAGGCTGCAGTGGAAGTCGGGGATTAGAGCCTAGCAGTTAAAAAATGCAGTCCGCAGCAGTAGCACAGTTCTGAAGAGCATTGACATTTCAAAGTGGGAAGCAAGACACCCGAACAGGTAGCATTTAACAAAAGCATAAGGTACCACAGGTGGAACAGAATCAAAAAGTCCTAGTAAAATACTGCGTTGTTTATATCCAAGCTTTAATTTTTTTCTGATGAGGGGCCACCATCAGGATATAATTTACCACGTACTGAGCTTGTGCATCATGGGACTTCATGGGTGTGAATGCTGTCATTTGGGCAGCTTGGGGACCGCATTTATTATAGCATGTTCTGTGTCACATACTTGACAGATGCTTAGTGTCTCGTTTGAGCTATGAGTGTTTAACTTTGCCTGATCTCAGTGGGAACAAAACTAGCCTTCAGCTAAGTATTGAAAATCTTATTTTCAAAACCTCTTGTTTGCTTATGAAGACCCCCGCATCAGTCTCATCTGTGATGCAGAAGTTAAAATGAGCGTCTCTTCTTTCCTACCCTGCTTATTTATGAATGAAGACATTGTTGAGAAACGATCTGCTCAGACACTAGGATTTATAGTAATAAGAAATGCAAAGGCTGCTTCTGAAAAACTTGAAAGTGAGAATTTGAGTATGTATTTTGGGGCTACTTTGTCATGTGTTTGAATATGCCTCGAGAATCTTACAGAAACAAGTCTTAAACGTTTGTTATATTTCTACATAGCAATTCTCTCTACTTTGTAGTGAAGTTTCAATATTATAGATTAGGCAACATATCTTTAAAGTTTAAGGCTCCTCCTCATTGGATTCATACACATGTAATGGAGACACTTACCATCAAAATTCATAGCAAAGAACTGTTTCGCTAATCTTCTTCCAAACTCTTAGGCTTTCTCTTTGGATAACGTGTATAGATGATGAACAGAAAATGGCATGCAGTAAAAGAGATAATAATAGACATGGAATAATAGTAGAATATAACAATAATAAAAGAACAAATAACTAGAGATTAGAGCACTCATAAAATTAGTCTTTTTCAGAATTGTTCTGACATTGAATTTCAGCTTCATCTTTGGCTGAGCAATCATACAGTAATACTTGTTAGAGAAAGTGTATTTAAATATTATCAGCACTTTTTATTCATACACATTTTTAAACAAAAATCGTGTTGCTGTTCCATCTGTTTTCTTCTCATGACTTTTAGGGGAAAAAAAGTAAAAATGACAAGGGAAATTGTAAAACATTATTTACATAATTTTGGAGCTATTTTATGAAAAACTTTTGAAAACGAAAATGTGATTATAATTTGTAGAAAATTATGCAAAAATTAAAAGCATAAACTGGCAATTATAGAAAAATCTTTCTCAATGGAAGTGAACACTTCTTGCAGCTTACAGAAACAAAATACAGCTCTTTGGACTGAATGAAAGATTTTTTTTGTCGTATTTATTAATTTAGATAGATGTTGTTTAACAGGTTATCTTTCTGTATAGCTGCTGCTACACGAGAATGAAGTGTGTAAAGTGTTTTATAACAATATAATTCCCTTGATAAAGCGGGTAAAACTAGCATACAAGTCAGGGGAGACTTAGACCAGGGATTCAATACAGTGATACCTAACTGTCTTGGTGATCCTGAAAGTTAAATGCTTAATCTTTGTCCAATAGCAGTGTAAAGTTCAGATGCTGGGAGAAGTAAAAATTTTGCTGTCTTCGAGCAGGTCACCTATGTAGTACAGTTTAGCAATGAAGACAAGAGTTCTAGCCTATGTTATTTGCCTTTGAAGCTTTGTTTTCTGTCTCATTGTAGGCTGTGATGTAGGCCAAGAAGAAAGTCCTTCTGGGGTTAGTAGTTCTGGAAATAAGAAAGCAAGGAACAGATGGATTAGTACAATCCCACATAGGGATATTTTGGGATTCTCTTCATAGTTGCTTGTGTACAGATAGGCATTTCAGAGCTGAATAAATGGTCTTCGGTACAATGAAATTTCACATGTATGAGCAAAATGATCCCCCCCCGGGTTGAAATAAACAATGGTAGAAGGGGGTGGTTTCACAATCAGAAATGCTGCTTTTCCCACCAGTGAGGCTCTGAATTGCCTCTCCCTTCCTCATGCAACCATGCAGCTGGTTAGGTGAGCATCCAGCAAAACTAGAGTCTGCTAAACAGAAAAGAATAAGAAATTAATGTTAGCCATAAGGGTTTGCTTAGCCTGATCTGGCAGGCTGCAGGATCACTACTGTCAGCCCAAGAAAAGGGATGAGAACCCATGGCTGGGGACGCGGGACTTCCGTTCTCAGCGGCAGCATGGGCTTGGGTTGTCCTCAGCCAGTCATGAAATCACAGCTTCAGTCTGGCTTGCTCTGACATTGAGCTGTGTCATACTTTTTAAAAAACAAAACTAGGTCTTGTGGGCAGGTCAGAGGTAATGCTACTCTTACACCTGCTCATTGCGACTGAATCTGATCTGGCGGCTCAACACGAGTGTATTGCTGAGCATCTGTAACAGGGTTATGAATGGGAGCCACCTCTCATTTGGTGATTGTAGACTGGCAACTGCCTTTGGATTTATTTTAAGGATGAATGTCCTGAATTTTAGGATGGTATTTTGCATTTTAGCATTTGAAATCCACCAGTAATGTTTAATGTTGGCCTTTAAGGAAAAAAGAGGCTGTTCGGAATTGAATTTTGTCGGTTCTGGTGCCTAGGAGGCTGCAGGAATCTGAAGAAGACCTGTCACTGCTACATTTTCTTCTTTCTCCTGTATAAGTACAAACATACTAGGCCGAAATCTGTTATCCCAGTATAAATCCAGTAATTTCAAGTGGGATGAGCCGGTACCTGTTTCTGCAAAGGTTTAACATAACCTTTTCCATACCTATGTAGAAATATAGGGGGGGACTTACAGAAACAATGGAAACTGGGGGGGGGTGTGTGTGTGGGGGGGTGTGCGCGCGTGTGCGCGCGTGCGCTTCTCTGGCCTGAAACCAAGCCCTTTATTTACAATCTTAGTGCTGATCTTAGGGAATTGCTGGGTTCTGAATTCTGCTATGCTAAGTTGTTAAATAAGCATTGGCTAATGTTTAACAGCCTTTTCTTTAACCAACTCGGTTTACTGGTCATAGTAATAAATTCTAGTAACAACCAGCCAATACTTGATCTTGAATCATAGTATGAATGCCATATTTGAGGGTTCTGTTTCAGACACTCTGTCTCCATGTTTTTTAATGAAGCAGATATGTTTGTACACTGCCAGGATGGCACGGAGAGGGGTAAGCAAGGCCACTCGTGGATCCTGGCTATGGCTGCTGAGAAGTTATCATGTTTATCCAGAAAATTCCTGTGGGTTTTTTTGTTTTGGTTTGGTTTAAATGTAGTTGGATCCTTTTAAGATCTGTGATCTTTACGTTTTTTGGTCAATTTTTCAGTTCTTCGGTAAGTTAAGAAGCATTGCTAAATGGTTGTCATTGCCCTGTTTCTCACGTGTGTAATTAAAGTACAGATTGTTTTCTCTATAAAAAGGATAAAAGAAATTTTGAACAAAAGCAGTATTAGTTTTCACCTACAGTTTCATGACTGGTTGTTTTGCATAGCAATTTGCAGAACATTTTTATATTTTCTTCTGAGGGTTTTTATGTGAGAAGAGTCTTTATGAATTTGTTAAAACTTGATTGAATATTTTCAATTTGCAATTCTTACTTGAAATGAAAAAGGAGAAAATCTGCAAGGCAATAGAGGTACATCCTAGAAAGATACTAGTTTAATAATACTTCCTTGTTTATTGATTCTAGATTATGTGTTTCTTCATGTTTTGTGCTATTGTAGTGCTGACTGCCTTAGATGAATGCTGACTGCCTCACCAGGTCGATAACTAAGAAAAGACATCCTTCAGGGAAGACAATGGCAGAGCTCTTCCTTGTAATGCTTGGTAGGAAGGACATTTTAAGTGGGCATATTTTAAAACAGCAAAAAAGGAGTGGCGAATTGTCTCATGGTACAATGTGGAAAAAAGCTCCTATACAGAAACACAGCTCATTTCATCCTAATTTGGTGATCAGAAACAAGTGTTTCAACAGAAAGTGTTATGCCTTATGTGTTTCTAAGAGAGTAGCTATTGCTTGACTCTCTGGCTTTTAAAATATACTGAGAATAATAGTATAGTACTGTTCTTAAAAAATTTTTTTCAAATTCATTATTTGGACAAGATTTTGCTGCTCTGATGATAATGTTTACTGTCAGTACTATATAAACTGTATTGCTGAAGAATATTTTTAATTACCTATGGGTAATTTTAAACCCTATAGGGTTTTTACAGTTTCAGTAAAGTAAACCCAGTGACCGTGTATTAAAAATTAAAGACAAAAAAAGTTGTAGTTACTGTAATAGACTGCCAACCAAGTATTCCTGCTGCCATGCTCTTTTGTAAATATCTGCAGTGCTGTGAATCTGTGCAAAGATAAAAGGGTGTGACGTACTTTCCAGTGGCATCTGCAGCAAAATTTCTTGTGAATGCGGTGTTTCAGGATCAAGGCCTAAATGACAAGTTCTGTATTTTGATCAATGTCTGTTTTCACTACTTGCTGACCTATTTTGCAAAGAATAGCAGATTATTTTTGCATTTCTCTACACTGCATTTTGCGTAAAGTAATAACAATATTGAGATATTTAGATCTAAAATATTTTGAGTTAAAAATGAACACCTTTCAATGCTTACATGTAACTGAACATCAAATGTAAAAAAGAAGGCAGCAAGGAAGAAACACTGCAACAACCAATGTGTGCTCCAGTGGTTCATAAACTTCGGTTTTATGAGTTTCCTGGTCATCTCGGTTTCTTGGGTGGTTTCTTATTTCTGTTTTTCTCAGGACATAAAGGCTCTTTCTCTTGAATGCATCCCTGAGCGTATTTCAGAACCTCTTGAAGATTCCTCTTCCAGACTAGCGAGGTGGAGCTCTTTGCTGAGCATGTGACAGTCCATTCATTCAGCAGGAGGTAGTGCAGGAACAAAATACGAGTATTTTAAAGTCAGCACTGGCTATCTTTGAGCTACTGAATAGAATAGAATAGTTCAGTTGGAAGGGACCGACAATGGTACAGTCCAACAGCCTGACCAGTTCAGGGCTGACCCAATGTTAAACCGTATTATTAAGGGCATCATCCCAATGCCTCTTAAACACTGACAGGCCTGGGGCATCAACCACCTCTCGAGGAAGCCTGTTCCAGTGTTTGACCACCCTCTCAGTGAAGAAATGCTTTCTAATGTCCAGTCACATCCTCCCCTGGCACAGCTTTGAGCCATTTCCAGGCATCCTGTCCCTGGCTCCCAGGGAGAAGAGCTCAGCACCTCCCTCTCCACGTCCCCTCCTCCGGCAGCTGCACAGCACAGTGAGGTTGCCCCTCAGGCCCCTTCTCTCCAAACGAGACAAACCCAGAGTCCTCAGCCACTCCTCACAGGAAATACCTTCCAGCCCTGTCACCAGCAAAACCCCATGAGTATCAGACTTTATTTTGAGATGTTTCACAGAAATGGTGGGTGGTGCAAAGCTTCCTTTTTCTATGGCTATGCAGAGCTTCCAGCTGCCTGTAAAACCGTAACAGGGTACAGACCAGGGCGATGTGTGTTTCCTTATCTTTAGGTGAATGTCCTTGTTAGTTGCAACATTTTTTGACAGTTAAATAATCTGGAAGATGAGTGTGTATTGCAGATTTTAGATAAAATAATAGAATTTACCAATTGTTCAAGTAAAAGTATTTATTCAACAGTAGTGCATAAAAAGTTAGAATGGCAGGGGCAGAAGATCAGAAGAAAAAAGAAATGACAAGATGACAGATAATGTCAAGTGGGTTAGAGTGAGACAAGAAGGGTAGAAAAATGTTGGATAAGAAAAGCAACTAGGACTTCAATGACATTATGCCTAACCATGTAAATAATAGACTCTATTATTTTGTGTTAAGCTTGTGTTTTATCTTTTCTTTGTCAGTCACATAGAAAAAATTACAACATGGCAAGATCCTCGAAAAACTATGAACCAACCGTTGAATCATATGAGCCACCATCCTGCAGCTACTTCCACACCAATACCGCAGAGGTCTATGGCAATGTCTCAGCCAAATCTCGGTGAGTACTGGATGTCAGCTCTGTGGTGAAAATAGAGAAGAGAGAGGAGAGCCACCTTTTACTAATTTTGTTTGCCAAAGTAATTTTTGCTTCAAGAAGGGTAGCTCTGATTCTGCTGTCAGGCCTAACAGTATGTTCTCCACTTGCTTTTCTTATTTTTCCCTCTGCAAAGTTGGCAGCAAGTGAATTCATACTGTTCGAGGTGAAGTTCTAACATCTCATGTGTTTCATTTTAAAGCCTCTGTGACAAATTTTTGATGTGGTATTGAACATATGAAAATAAGCTCTTCCTGGGCGTTTTCATTCAGAGGTGGTATAAAGCCTCTACAAGCCCACCATACAAGTTTCAAAGCTTGCTGTGCAACATGCTGTTAGATAATCTGTCGGCAGTCTTTCCTGTGTTTCTTCAGGTCAGATTGTAGCTGTTTTGTTTGTGGTGGGGGGGTATTTTTGCATAGTTAGGTTCTGCACTGGAAGCTCCTTGGAAAATACTAAAAAGTCTGTTTTGCAGTATGAATTACCTAAAGACTTTCTACAAATGTGCGTGGTTTCATTGCTGTTCATTTAGCACTTCATGCTTAAATTTAAGCATCAACTTATGTTCCTCTGATTTTGCCAGCTATGAGCCTTAGTGAAAATCAAGCCATGAAAGCTTTGAAAATTTTAAAGATGTAAATGGAGAAAACATTTTCTTGTATAATTCAGAATTACAAATAATCCCTAATACTTCACTTCTGCAGTTTTAACTTTTCTACCACTGAAGAAAATGAGAAACGTCTAGACAGGTCAGCTACAGGCTCAAGATCACAAAACTATGTCAAATAGGTAGTCTTAAAAACACAGACCAGATTCTTGTTCAGGTTAATTTTTGGTACGTTGGTCTCGTGATTTCATGATTATTCATTTGCAGTGTGGGTCATCAGGGCTGTCTCTTCATGTTTGAAGAAAATGATAAACAGTTGGCTGACAATGGTCACCAATAGCAGTAATGCAATATACGTATTTACTTTTGTCTTGGATTTATAGCAAATGCATAGGCTGTCGTCTTCTACCTTTCTCTCAACAACTGTCCTGCTTGAATAGTTAGTGAAGAGTGTTGGTTATGTTGCATGACTTAGCAGGCAGTAGCAAATTGTGTCATGAGAGTGGATATCTGAAGAAGAAACCTGAGTAAAATCTGAAAGGATAGGGTGTACTGCAGTGTGTCATACTAGATGGTAAAGCTAACAATTGCTCTGCGCATGTTGCTTCAAACCACAGCTGTGTTCAGGTCAATCTGTTTATAGCAATTCTGAAATGGCCAAGAGGTAAGAGTAGGACAGTGGGGCTTTTTGTTCATACAAACTCCTCGGCTTATGTTGACATCTGTTACATTTTCTCTCATTAAAAGACACAGGAGGTACCATAAATCAGGACAGCGTACAGCAAGCTTTTACCCCTAATTTGTCAGTGGAAGTGAATCAAAGTTAAATCCTGTACTGAAATACTTGTACACGGAATTTTAGAGGAGGGTCTTTCTCAGGATACAAAGGATTAGAAATAAAAGTATATACGTTAAGTTCTTGAAGGGACTTCACGTGTCCAACAGCGGCATTTCCACAGACTTCAAAATCTGTCACATCAAATACAGACTATATTTTGTTCAGTATCCTTCGCATTTATAGATGTGGTTCCACTTTTTGGTTGGTATTTATACAGTGCTTGGCACAGTGGTTTAGATCTGTGACTGAATCTCCTAAACATTAGCGCACTAGAAAGAGTATGTAAAAGTTTCCATGGTGTCCATATGTATTAAACTGAGAAAGTATTTTGTCAGTGCTTTTTGGTGAACTTTATGTCATTCTGGTGGCTTTTGAAAGTCATGCTGTGACACTTTGGTAGCAAGCAAATCTGTTTGCACAGCTGAGCAGCACTTCAAGCAGCATGTTATTAAATTCAGCATCACAGTCCCTGATTTTCCCATCCACCTGTTTGAACACACCAAGTGTGACACTATTTTATTTAAAAATGCATTAAAGTAAAAATTAATCTAGAAACTGTGTGTATATATAAACACGTATGTATACACACAGAAGTTACAAATTGCAGTAATCTCAGCAGAATACAGTAGCCCCTGAATGCTTCACGTGACAGTTTAAAATACGTGTGACTACAGTTTCCAGTACTAAAGTAGAATGTCTGTTTCAAAATAATCTTGGCCGAAAGGAAGGGCCTTTCTGCTGTTTTGTGATGCTAACAGTGTTACTGCTAAACCTGCTTTCTTGGGTCTGCTCAGCCATTGAAGTGAGCAATTCGCTGGTCTGGCGGTCAGACCTCTAAGCCAGAAGTGTTTGTGCCAACATCTTACAGACATCAGAGGAGAAATGGAAACTGAATACCAAGTTAAGCCACTCTGCTGGCCATAATTTTGTAACTTCTTAGCAAATGAAGTCTATGCATCTGTCTTTTGCCTGTGCGTTTTTTGGTACTGTAGGAATGAAAAGAAGTTTTTCTTTTGAAGATGTGCCACTTAAAAGAAAAGGATTTAAGTATTCCAGGTCTGCATACTGGTCTGTACTTCCAATTACTAACACATGTGTTTTCCTTGCCATGCTTCTTATGAAGAGATGGAAAATATGGTCTGTCCTGTACAGCTTGTTGCTTTGGGTTATAAACTCCTTTCAGCAATATTTGCTGGGAAGTGTACAAAGGCAGTTACAAATATTCTATCAAAAGCACAGAGTGTGACTGATACCGAATATTAGTGTGCCCATGCTTGAGACATAGAGGAGCATACAGTGAAAGCTGATTGAACTTAGACATACCTTAAAAAAAAAAATCTGTATTTTTCTACCTTTTTTCTTACTATGGTTGTATGTTGTCTATTTATGTATCTATTTCTTATGTTGTAAGAAAACACATACTGGTTTTCTTACAACTTCAGCAGTGTTAGTTTTCTCACTTTTAAAACATTACTTTTTATATGTTATATAGCAAAAGCATCTGAAGGAGTTTCTTCCTTTGCTGCATCTTGTTAAATTTATAGAAAACTAATACATGCTAGGCAGATTTCTGTGGTCACTTACACACCACCACTAAATTCAGTGAAGTTTCACGAATGAAAAAGGAAATTTGTTCCAGAGATTGAAAGCATATTTTTGTAGATTAACATGTATTCAGACTTGTTCCGTCTGCTTTTTCTAAATATTTTACCTTTGTTGTTCTTCTAAGACAGTTTGTAGATGGATATACTAAGGAAAGGACAACATTAGCAGGAATCTTTTAACTGTATATTTTGTTGTTGGAAGGCAACAAGGAAAATGACCAGCATCTGACAGAAGACTACCAAAAGCACTCTTGCATCTTCCTAAGTGCTTCACAAATCCCATTTACTTTGGTGCTGAATCCGCACATGTATTAGTTTTGTGCCCATTCTGAAAGTCTTTTTCAGCTGATTGATAAAGCATTATCTATCTGTTGCCAGTCAACTCCGTTATTGTGGTAGAATCAAAGACCGTATGTGGAAGGAGGGGTATTTGTACACCTTTATTTTAGGTGTTTAACCTAGGTCCCTGCGTTAGGAGAACAAGCTCCGTGGACTTCTGTGAATGAAAGGAAGAAGAGAGCAGCTGCAGTGCACCTAAGCTAATGGTCAAACTACTATGTGACTTAAATGACTAAATTGTTCTCTGGAAGTGCCTAAGTCCAAGCTAGGGAAGCTGTTCTGCCTTAATGGCAGTCACTGTTGGAAGAAGATTGTAGAATGTGGTTTTTGGCTGAGTGTAGCAAGATTTAGGGGGAACAGTTAGATCCTTGTAGAAGTTTATTTTGCAACCACTTTTAATTAAATGCTGCTTGTCTTGTAGTTTTTCTCTATTCTACATTATGCAACGCTCAAAGCCATTGTTAGTTTCATCCTGCTTCCTTCAAAGTGTTTTAAAGAGATTTCTTTTGTGATTATACTCTTCATCCCGTTGCTGAGTACAATATGGTCTTCATTTCATTTGTAACTTATTTTGACATAAAATAATAAAATCCTCTGATAGTATTTATGTTTTCTATATAAATTAGCTTAAATTTATAGGCATGAGTTCCTTAAAAAGCTCTTACAAAAAGAACAGACTCTATTTGCAAAACAACTCAGAGGACCTTTTGGGCAAAGTGGCATACATCATGGTACAGTTGGATGTAGAATTTAGGCCTTACAGCAAATAACAGTTGCAGACTGCAAGACCCAGTTATTATAGGGCCTATGTGAGTGACTAAGCTGTGTGGTAACTAGTGCCCAGAGTCTGATGGTTTGAGAGCTCTGGGCATTCTACCACTTTGTAAAACACCTTTGAGTTTATTTGGACGTGGATAGGGACTTTCAATTTATGTAACTAGAAACGGTAGTTAAAATGTGGGTTTGGTCTAACTAAACTCATCGAAGTCCAACCAGCCTGGGCGTCCTTGGTGCTCCCCAGTGCCTGGCTGCCACTGTCATCTTTGCCTCTCTTCACAGCGGAATGTCCAGCACCACCAATAACAGAAATCCATACCTGGTATTACCACTTTGCATTTGCCACTTGTGGTATGGAAGAGAACTTGTGTGACTCTTCAGTCTTTGCACAGGGATGTGGTGGATGGGTGGAAAGGCTTTTAAAGGCCACAATCATGTATGAGCTGGCTGTCCAGGAAAAAGTGATGAGGAGTGAAGCAAAGAGACGAGCAGAGCTGTGTTTGTGTAGATCCCTTATGCATTAGAGCTGAGCCATCTTCTCTTACCCTGTCTTTTGTCTCATAATCTACTATTTTTCATCCAAGTTTGGACAAGATCTTTCAAGGTCCCTTCTTACCTAGGCTGTTCTATGATGATTGATAAGTTGATAATTTCATAACTTATAAATTACTGTCGTAGTGCATAGTGTAGTGTCTATTGGCCCAGCTAATGTGGCCTTCAGAAAAATTACCTGGATCACTCTTAGTTCTGAACACTGACATAATATCTCCTAACAATTATATTCTCTCAGGTTCTGTCAAGATGAATTTATTAATATGTATATATGCAGGAAAAAAAATCATAAATATGCTTAATGTTATAATCCCTGAGGTTTCCAGTGTTCTAGTACTCTCTCTGTACCTGGAACAGATTGTTTTAATTTATCTCTGTGCTGCTGCTTGTTTATCAGTTACCTGCTAGTGGCATCCTCAGAGGGGTATTGTAAGAAACTGTGAACTCATACAGATATAGCTGCTAAAAGGTCAGTAATAATGTTATGAGCTTGCAAAGGTAAGGATGCCTGTCCTGAGGTAAGGAAAGAAGCTAGATGAGTTTCCACCCATGGCTGAGGCTTGGAGCCTCGCAAAATATAAAGAATATTTCAGAATAATTCAAGTGGGAAGGGGCCTTGAGAGATCTCTAATCCAGCCTCCTGCTCAAAGCAGAGTCGTCAGCAGTGGGATCAGACCAGGTGCTCAGGGCTTTATGCAATCAAGGTCTTGAAAACCTTTGTGACAGATTAGTGGGTCCTGGTGCGGTACTAATGCTTTTGTCAGGCAGGAGACTGGCACCATAAAGAAAATGGGTGGTGTATCACCGGTACTAGGTGGAGGAGTTTCAGAATGTGTAATACACACTTAAGAATAGAGAACAATTTCTGGCAGAGGGAAAAGGGTGCTACATATACTTTTGTTTGCACTTGACACCTGCACTTTCACCTGATCAGATCATGTGTAAATATAGAGTGGAAGAAAAATAAAACATCATGGCACATCTGCGATAGAAGCTGGTAGTATTTATCTCCATTTTGTAGATCAAGCAGTTCAGGCATAAAACAGTGGAAAGCCCTTGCCTTAGCAGCTTACTGTCAAGACTGAACAGCAGGCATGGCCCAAGTGATACAAGCAGTATAGTTTTAACTATTAAATACACTGGTTGTCTAAGGTGAAAGACATTATGTATTACACAACAGAATTTAACGTGGAGAGCCTCTTACACTGATGACTGTTTGTGTTATAGAAATTCATCCATGAATGTGAAAAGTTTATCTTTCAGCTGTATTGCTAACGGTAATTTAATTGGGTCTGGATACAACTGGGGGTTATGGCACTTTGCCTCTGCTTTCATGTTTTTTTAATCAGCCAGGAAATCCAACCAATAAAACAATGCAATAATCCTGTCTAAGAGCAATAAACACATGAACCAAAGTTTCCATATCCTGCCATGATAAAAGAGGTGTAGCTACTATTGTTTGAGGATGATAAAATGCAGTTTTGGTTACCGTGTCCAAGTGAGTCTCTGGAGACAAAAACGCAGAAACTCCCAAAGTGTTTAAAAACAGGTGGTATGTATTTTAATGATAACTAACATAGATACAATGGTCTAAATTTTGCAAGGCTGGTTTGCATTGACTGGAAATTTGGCTACAAATACATAACATTGAGAGGAACATGTTTTTCCCTCGGTGTAGCCCATACCCTCACACCACCTGCAGAGTGGAAAGGCTTCCTGTTCCAGGTCATTTTTAATTACTGGATATCCTGAAAGAAGCGGACACAATTCATTTGTGGTCAATGTGAATAATTTTGGCACCTGCTTCTGGTTCATGAGATAATACTTACAGAGGAGCTGAAAACATTGTAGAGGACTTGTATGTTCTGTGGGAATGAGGGTTTTATGACACAGCTCTGGAGAAGAATGGGGGTTTTTCTGACTGTTTGCAATTAAAACCTCTAAGAAGTAATTATCAGGCGGATTTCAAATGGCGTAATTTATTTATGTTTTAAGGACAGTGGCTTATAGTTCCAGAGACTAATAGGAATTAACTTCAGTATCAGGTAAATTAAAGCCAGATATTTCAAAGGACACACACCCTTAAACCAACAGCTGACTGTCTGGTAAATCTGAAATGCTAAAGGTGGTTGTGTTCAAAAGAGACATTGGTATTGTTTCAAAATCTAGTCATTTTTAATTTTAACACAAAGAAGTTCCTGTTGGTGTAAGCATTTCCCTTCAAGGTTAGTAATCCAAACATATGCCAGTGCAGGAGTGGAGTGTCATTTTCATAGTTTCAAAGTGAATGAAATGCAAAAGATGAAGATTTCATGAAACAAAAGTAAAAATAATTTCATAAATATTTTAAACAATAGTGGTCATCAGCAGTTGGTCATTTGCATTAAAGCTGTCTCTTCAGTCGAGCAGCCCCCGCTGTTACTTGTTGTTACTGATTTATTGTTAAAAGTGCTTCCAGAATAAATCTTTACTCTTTTAAAGAAGTTCCTGTTAAATCATAGCTTTGAGGCTGCACCTGCAGGTTGTTCGTTTGGGGTTTTTTTAATCTCGAATCGTTGAAGACAGGAAAGATTAGTTAAATGTGAATATCACAGAATTTAACGTAACAGTTGAAACTGTTGAGAAATTTCTGTATAGCTATTTCCAGCCCAGAAATCTGAATAAAGGAGTCTCTGTGCACTGGGATAGTACAACTTTTTAGTTTAATACTTCACAGATTTTTGGAACAAAATGCACCAGAACTGAAGAGCAGCATTTTTGCTGACCTTGTTGGAAGGCTAATGCTGTTTCTGGGAAATGAGTGAAACAAGCAGTTCTTTGTTGGCACAAATGGAGAGAGAAAAGCAGGGGAGCCTAGTCTTTTTTTCTTCACAATGTCGTGACTAAGTCAAAACTGTAATGTGGCTGGGTTTGTTCTTTTTTTTTTTTAACCTCTATAGACATTTGTTTTTCATCAGACTATGTTGCGTGACACCTGACGCTGGCCAGTTCGTATGAATTAGGCTCTGGGCTGCCTGTAAACAGAGTAGAGAAAAAGATCCACAGTTGCATCCAGACACTTCTGACACTAAAATAATAAAAGTTGGTACAATCAGTTCAATGCCTATGTCAGAAACAATTTACACTTGCGTGTTTTGGCTTCTGAAGCTTGCAGTCTCTTGCCCACAAAATAATCCTTGCTTAGTATATATCCAGCAAAGCCATCAACAGAAAGATCTCCTACAATGTCAGAAAATGTAATTCAGTAGAATAGGATTATTAATTTAAAAGCAAACAAAAGCAATAAAATATTTTTTTTCATATTTCCTCTAACTGGAAGAAGAAAATTACATAGGTCTAACTTGAGATGTGAACTAAATAGTTGCAATTCCATGGACTGCAATGAAACCGTGGCCACATACTCCAGGTTTGGAACTTAGCTCCACATTCCGCTTTCATTTGAGCTGGAAAATTGTGTAATGGCTGTTTATTGAAGAGACTTACTTCATTTTGCAGAATAAATTTGTTTTTCCCAAGAAGAACTGAATTCAAGGCCACCCTGAGTCTGTCTGATAGAATGCTGAATACTTTCCGCCTGCTATGTTATATGCAGTCTCCTTTACCATCGAGTGGTAGATTTGAGCTTTTTGCATTTTTCCTTTGAAGAACCTTAGAAATGTTGCACTGGGAGTGTCAAACCCTGCCTAGTGAATTTAAGGTTACTGAAGACCAGCTGATTTTCCTTAGTTAACCTTTCGACCTCTCAAAAACAGTCCAGAGGTCCTAAGGCTCCCCAGACCACAGGCTGAAGAGAGTCGTTAGTGTCACTGATTGATTAGATGAGTGTCATTGTAATGAGATCAGTATTCACATTGGGTAGTCTAGTTGGAGCATGAACTACAGGTTTTTCTTTCTTAACCCAAACTCCATTATGTTCCTCATAGCATTCAAATACAAATTCAGAATTCAAATATAAGTAATAGCAGGCATTAATAAAGTTGTGTAAATAGCACAACAAATGTGCCATATGATTGTGTCATAAGGAGCAGAGATTTGTAGAATGCCTTTGTAGGAAGTTGCTCCCTGGAGCTGACACGAGACTTTGCTTTGACTTCACTGGGGTCATTCAGAACTTTAGTGACAAAGAGTTATCAGCTATATTCAGAAAGAATGTTACTGAACTGTTCGGTACAGGAGTTCAGCTCTGGTTCAGCTGACTAGTTCCAGGAAAAGCAGTTAGGTAGAAGACTTTGCTCAAACTAAGCTTATGTGTGTACCACAGGGGTAATTTTTCCATTGTTGGGATTCTTTTCGTTCCAACTAGTGTGTTTAAAGATTCACTATTAATTAAAATCTAGACAATATCAGACACATCAAACATGCTTAAATGTATTCCACGTACTATATTTTTCTGTTTTCCACATGCATATTGTTGTAGCTCTACCCTTAAGAAGAGCAACTTAATGTTTATTCCAAAATATTTTTCTTGTTGTTTGAAGAACTCACAGTGGAAAATGCAAAAGCAGTGAGAAGTCTTGGTCCTGTAATAACTGTATCATTACACTTTTCCATGCTTCGTTGGAGGAGACTGGAGTTCTGCCTGCATGATGGCTTTTTTGCCCAAGTAGATAGCATTGCAGGGTAAAAGCTACCTGACGTTACATATAGTGTCACACATAGAAGATACTGGGGGGTTGCGGGGTGAGGGTAGAGGAAAAAGAAAAATCACATGAAGTGATCATGAGTGTTGGCACAATTATATGGGAGACAGATGTGACCACAGATTTTAATGGTGTTGATTCTGTAAAGAAAAGATCTAGGAAGATGCAGGTAGTTACCTGTAAAAGTACACTTCGTTATCAATCGATGTATAAGCTAGAGGTTGATAGTAGCAAGAATCGGATACTCTACTGAGACTTGCTTTTGGAATTGTCCTGTCTAGGGCAGTGTTTTAATTTGTCCAGGTTTCCAAATGTCTGTCATTTTTGCAAGCATAGATTAGGTACAAATATGTACTGATTTTCAACAAAAAAACCAGTTTTCGGCAAATCTGAACCTTCGTTTTAATTTATTTTGTGGAAGGTCCAGTCATGTTATTTGTGTCATTCCAGGATGCATACATTGGAAATGTCCATATTCTTTGCCACAGTGAAAGGGAACAATCGTATTTTCTGTCATGAAATGTGGAGAAGCATACATAGGACCAATATAAGCAGATCCTTTGACTTCACAGTGTGTGAAGACGTTTTCTGTAATAAAATTGGTATGGGATGAAGTTGTTTTTATGTAGCAGAGCACAAATCACTCGCCAGTGTGTTTTGGTTTATTCCCAGACATACCTTGCCGTAGTCTCCCTGTGCAGTCAGAAAGTTTGAGACATTAGAAAACATCTGCAATCTCCTACAGCAGAGAAGTCAGCTCAGTGGAGCTACAGGATGTCCAGTTACCTGCAGATGCGGTTTCCTTTTGTAACCAGACTTGAATTCAGGTAGAGCTTAAGTATTTTTTTAATACTCCTTTTGAAATACTAGTTTCCAGCGTCCTGTCTGAAATGTACATCAAGAGTACATCGCATCGGTGGTACTGCATCTGAACAGAAAGTATTTTGCAGAAGCATTTAGTTTACTATGCAAGTGCTGTGCACTCAGCCTGCATTTGTGCTGGGCTTGACTGGGATGGAATTAATTTCTTAGCAGCCCCTGTGGTGCTGTGTTTTGGATAGGTGACTAAAACAGTGTTGGTAACACACCAGTAATTTGGCTGTGCCTGAGCAGAGTTTGGAGAGTGTTGAGGCTTTCTGTTTTTTCCCACTGTTTCACCTCCACACTTGCAAGTAGGCTGGGGGTTTGCGACAAATCCTTCCAGTACCTGAAGGTGCCTACACGAAGGATGGAGAGGGACTTTTCACAAGGGTGTGTAGTGATAGGGCAAGGGGGAACGGCTGTAAAGTACAAGAGGGCAGATTTAGATTAGCTATTAGGAAGAAATTCTTCCCCAGGAGGGTGGTGAGGCCCTGGCCCAGGTTGCCCAGGTAAGCTGTGGCTGCTCCCTCCCTGGCAGGGTTCAAGGCCAGGTTGGATGGAGCTCTGAGCAACCTGGTCTGGTGGAAGGGGTCCCTGCTCATGGCAGGGGGGTTGGAACCAGATGATGTTTAAGGTCCCTTCCAACCCAAACCATTCTCTGATTCTATGAAATCAGGAGGTGACACTGAAAGCTGATCTGAATTACCTAAGGGGATATTCCATACCATATGATGCCGTGCTCAGCAATAAAAGGTCAAGGAAAGGAGGAGGGAGGGAGACGTTCATGGTTACAGCATTTGTCTTCCCAAGTAACCCTTACAAGTGCTGAGTTACCTGCTTTCCAGGAAGCACCTAACATCTGCCTGCTGATGGGAAGTCGTGAAAAAATGCTTGATTTTGCTTTGCTTGTGTGCACATCTTTGCCTCACTTGTTAAACTCTTTGTCTCAGCCCAGGAGTTTTTCTTGCTTTTGCTCTTCCTATTCTCTCCCCCATCCTGCTGGTGCGGGGAGGAATTTAGTGACTGCCTGTGGGGGGGCCCAATCCACCACATCAGGACAGCTGCAATTTCCAAAAACTGTTGATGGACTTGGTGCACATTTGCACTGTGTTGAACCACCTATGCTCAGGAAGCCCCGAATCGTTGGCTTTCCTTCGTGCACTTGCACACGCTGTGCAGCCCACGCAGATTTCTGCAGAACATCTCAAAGCCTTGTTGCCAGCTGTCTTTCTCGTGGAATTGTTCAGTTCACCAAGAAGTCCCTTTTCCCTGTCTGTCAGAACTCCAGTAGCAAATGCTTTTGGTTGCAGCTTGTGCAGCACTACTGCATTAGGTTTTCTGAAGCATCGTTCAGTAGCTTTAACTGCTCTGTCAAACTGCAGGATTTCTGGGCCAGTAGTTCATTTAGGAGGATTGAGTGCTGCAGGTTTCGGATTAGTGCTGCCAGTGCCTGTCTCTGCCTCTGGCACCATTTGTGTGTAACATCACCACATTTCTGTGCATCATTTGTCTCAAGTCTTCCAGCTGCCACTAGGTTTGCAGGGAACATGGAAAGATCATTTATCATAGGCAGACTTCCTTTATGTTCTTTGACCCGGACATTTCTTTAGGTCTTCTGATTTTCTCAGAGATAATAGCTGTTGATGTAGGAAGCTGCAGTTTTCAGTATAAGCCTGTCTGCATTCAGGTAGTATAGTCTTTGTCTTGAGACCATCATGCAGAGGATCCCAATTCTGAAATTGTATGAATGTCTAGCCCAGGTCTGATATGATGCTCTCAAAGCTGGTGATTAATATACTTCCATAAAATGAAGTGGGTGCCTCTGCACTGTGGTCTGTGGGTTCCAGGAGACTTACCTTGGGGATCAGATGACATCTACATGTCTCTGGAGAAGTCATGTTGGATAACACACTGGCATCTCTGTGCTATTCTCTCCAGAGCTCCCGATTCTGGAAGCATGCTGCAAAGATGGTTTAGATATGCCTGCATGCTTTCCACAAGGTCCAGAAGGATTTATTAGCATGGGCTTTGCACCACCTACAGGTAACAAAGCTGCCTCTGGACCCAGACTGGCCCTGGATATAGCACAGCACTAATCCACGCCTGTTAGGTGCAGCTAGTGCTGATCTGCGTAAGTAATTAAACTAACCTGGCCTCTGAACAAGCCATATAGTTAATACTTCGAAAATGCACTGTATTTCACTCCTGACTTATCTGGAGGATATATCACTGCTGGATGCTATTCTTAGCACCATAAACAGGAAGAATTTTTATCTTGGGTAAATCAGGAGCCTATACAGTGTCTTTGGATTGCTTAGTATCAGAAGTACTGGACTTGCTTGTGCAGTTGCAGACTTCCTCGCTGAAAATTACTGATAATCACTACATTTACACAACACTGTGAGATGCCCAAGGGTATCTCTGGCACCAGAATTTTAAAGCGCTTCTGTTCCTCGCAGTCTTTTGACTGTTGTGTACAATCTGGGAATTTTCACCACTATCTTCCTGTGTTCACCAAACTTACGTTCCCAGTCAGCCTGTCTCTCTCTTAATTCGCAGCTCCTTTAGCTGGAGCTGATACACTTGTTCAGCACTTGCTGGATGTTACTGTTGTACTCATTTTCTTGGAGATTTCAGTTAGATTTTCCCTGGTACTTGAAGACACTTTGCTCTCAGGTATATTGCTTTCCTGAGAGCCAGAGTCGTACTTTCTATGATTGTTTCCTGTCTGGAATCGGGGACTTTCTGTGCGTGTAAGATTACCCATAGCTCACTGTAGTGTATCTGCTACATCTGTATTACTTTTGGGGATTATTCTGGTAATACTGTCCCATTCATTTTTGTACACTTTTCCAGTGAGGTAATAAAATCTTCCCACTGTTTTCTCACCTTTATCTCCTGTGGTCAGTTCGGTATACGAAGTGAGGTCTTTCCATTGCTGATTCTGTGTTTGCAGGGCATTGTCTAGCACAGCTGCAGCAGCGGTGCTCTTCTGCAGGCAGTAGCTCTTTGAACGTTTTTCTTGCACTCTTGTCTCCTTAGGAGTACATTCTGCACCCCTCTCTTGTCCTGGAAAATGTGTTGCTTAGTGTGACGCTCCAGTCACAGGCAAGCAAGCGTGTGTGCATGCTCACACACAACCTCAGGCTCAAGGATTTCTGTCAGTGTGAGGCCGGTGAGTCAGCTGGTTTCCTGCACAAGAAGGAGGATGACAGGGAACTGAGCAAGCAGGGAAACATGACACGTATGAAGGATTTATCCGCTGCCTATGGGTATTTGCTAGCGGACAAACCAGATGGAGTTTTTTAGCAGCCAGATCACCCAACATGGGCCGAGAACTGTGCTGAGGAAGTGGCAGTGGCTGCAGGGTGGCTATTGGCTGAGGGGAAAAGGAGCAAGCACTCTATCTTCTGTGCACAGCATGTCTTTGGCCTCATGGTTTATCCTGTGGGAGTGTTTCGAACTGGAGATGATATCCTGCTTTTCCTGTGGCCCAGACTTCAGTAGCCCCCAGGAAGATGATAGGCAGTGCTTTTCAAAAGTCTGGAGCACCATTTGGACAGGCTGTTTTGCCGAAGACACATTCCACGTGCTGTCAGATGTGAACTGCTGGTATAGAAAAGCCCTAAAACTTAACACATTAACTGAAGGCTGACTCGTAACGATTTCAGTGCACTAAAAGTGGAACCAGTGCAAAAGAGTACTTGCAAATCTGCCGTGATTTAATTACTCTTCAGCTGGTTCTTGGAGTCAGCTGTTTTATTACTGTGCTTGTAACAGTTTGACCCTTAGGATGTATTTTTAGGCAGCTGAATGTAGCAGTTGTTGTGGCAAGTGATGCAGAATGCCCCAGGTTTTGGTTTCATTTTGTTTTCTATAACAGATACAAAAAAGAATTGCCTAACAATCTGAGGTTTTATACTATTTTTATTTCAAATTAATACTTGTTTTGAGCTAGGTTAGATTAATTTAATCTGTATTATATAGGTGTATGCACATGCCCAAAAACTAGATTTGACTTCACAAATGTAGACATATATGTCCTAAATTTGCTTATGGGACATTATCATGATTGTGTTCAAGAATAATTCAAGAGGAATGATACTGTTATGCAGGTAGTAGGATCAAAACCTGGGCCTTAGCATCTATGTATTTACAAACTGGTTTTGAATTATATTTTTAAAATTTATTTTATCACCATATCAGTTGAATGCTCCATTTTAAGTTAGACTTCATCATAAACATACTCTATTCAGACACCTTGACAAAAATATCTGTACTTGTTTGAAAGCAAAGATACAGGACTCCTCTATTCTTAACGTTTCCGAGTCTATCCAGTTTGGGCTGCTATGATAGTAGATTCCTGGTATTCAGACTGAATGGAGAGTTATCTGAAGGGAGTATTTTGTGTAGCAAAGGCAACAAGTAGCCCTGAGAAAGAGTACTACAACACATGCCCTAGCCCTGAGTGTATCCCTGACACAGCATACTGGCTATTAATCTTTACTTTACTTTGCCTGATTCTATCATTTGCGTGTGCTGCTTAGATGAAAGCAGTTTTGTTATGGAGAACTTACTATATTGTGATAATCCTTCAGTCAGCCTGGATTCTTAGCATGGTGGTTCTATTCACTCAACCATTGACACCCCAAAAATTTAAGCACATGCTTATGCATATGAGAAGAGTTAAATTCCTGCCTAAGTGCTTATAGTCCTGGAAATTTAACACCAGATTTACACTGATATAATTTATAGAATTGTAAGGTTTCTTACTTATTAAAATAAGACTAGATTCGCTGCATCTTAAAATGTGGTTCCATATATTGTTTTGTCATTATGAAAGTGGTTTGATTTCTGCACCCAGCTCTCATTCCTACCTTTGCCTTTTTGGCACTGCAGCTTGCTAAAGGTTTTTTACCACTGAGAAGTTACTGATCAGTGCTGGCTTTGGTCTGTCTTTCCTGCAACCAGCTTATTTTTCCCACTTGGACTCGCTCATTGGTTGCATATAAGCATTTTCATGGCTACCCAGTTACATTTGCTGGGAACTGATCTAGCCAGAAAATATCTTCATTTTATCCCTAGGCAATTTTTAGTTTGCTGAGTGGCGGCAAAAATGCTTGTGCCAGCTCCGTGAAGAGTAGCATGTGGGCAGGAACAAGCAGCTGGGTGTGGCAGAGAGGATAAACGGCAACACTCTGGTTTCATGTGGAAGCATGATGTCATTTGTATGGGTACAGCTGTTTGTGGACTACACAAACTGAATCTGTGAAAAGGTTATATTACTGCAGGGCTGCTTTTAACTTGCAGTATTTCTTGAGCTAGATTTGCCACTGAAGCTAAAACATGCAGTTGCACTCTCGGATGGTTCCATAGTCTTTACATGCTGGACCTGTGTGATGCTGGATCACCCAGAAGGAAAAACTTGATTCAGATCTGATGTAAGCATGTGTAAATATTTCTGTCAAATGAAGCAGGGCAAAGTAGATGCTGGCCTAATGCCTGTGTACCCTGCATTACTCCAGTTGCGGAAAGACAAGATAATACCTGATTTGGCAGAAAGCTGGCTAGCATAAAGTCAGCCTTTCAAAAAAACTTTAACTTGAACTGGCAGAATGAGTTAAGCTCAGCATTTTGCATTGTATGGGCATCGTACGTGTGATCCAGGCTGTAAAGTCATCAACCCATTTCTTTCAATGCACACTGCTAACAGTGCTTGCTGTACTGCATCCTTCAAGGTCAGACATGTACACAGCATAAATATGTTCAGGTCTGAGAAGCATAGAATTCACTTGAGATTTCAGTTCTCATGGTGAGAACAATGAGTGAAAGATAAAAAAGAATATACGAATCTTAGTCCTTTGGACAGAAAAATATTGTATCTCTTCTAGAGAGTATTTTACTATCTGGGGTGTTCTTGTTAAAAGATAAGAGCTTTGTTAATTATGCTGTTGCTCCATTAGTGAAAGAATCCCTGCAAAAATGTCAGTTAATTTTTAAAGCAGTACTTGGCTACCACTTGTAATCCAGACTGGCTTTAGGTACTGTATGTGTTTTTTACTGGAAATGTGAAGGTGGTGAAGAAAAAGAAGGAACTGTTCACTCCACTGTTCTCAAAAGGTACTAGGTTGCATTGCTGGGAACTGATAACGTTTTACTCAAAAATAAAAAGGAGGTGCAAGCAGGGGCTATGCAGTTTCATCTCTGTCTCATTTTCTTCCTGTTCTTTCCAAGCCTATTACTAAGAGGGAAACATTTCTAGAGAGAAGAGGTGGTTCTGTTTCTATGGCCAAGTGATACCTGCTGTTGAAGGTGCCAAATTATTATTTGAGCTTTGGGCACGATTACCACAGTGACTGTGGAGCTACACAAAGACTTGCAATTTCTTCCATAACAGTTCTCTGAATAAAAATGCCCATCCAACAGAGAATTCTGCTCTGATTGATAGTTTCTGAATTTGACCAGAGAAGATTATGTTGATTGAAGTAACATTAACAGCCTAAGCAGCATTAACTGTCTGAGCAGCAGCCTTCTGTCTGGAAGTGCAATAGTTTAGCTGGTTTACATGGGTGTAAATCAGATTTGCTTACAAAAGGTCATGTTTCTCACCTGCCATTCCCCAGAAGAACCTTTTGAATATCCTACCAGAGGTGGGGAATTAATGGGTCATTTCTAAATATGAGTACCCTAATAGATAAGGTTTCAGTTGTTAATCAAATGTGCAAAAGATTATTTTGGTTTTCTTGGTAAGACATTAACTATACATTATGGTGCTTGACATATCCAGAACTCACGAGAGTTACAAATCTCTCCATTGTGTTAAATCAGGTCTAAAGTCAGGTACCTTATTCTCTAATTTATTAGACCTTTCTCATTTGCAAATGAAACCATGAATTGTAAATTCGGCCTTACCTTTATAGATGAGGACACAGAGATTGTGACTCATCCATGATAATATGGGAAGGCTACGGCCTCCCAGGAAACAGGACCTCCTAGGAGGTTTGCTTCTGAACTGGGACTGGAACATCTCTCATCTGAGTGTCATTGAAAAAAGTGTGTATCTCCTTCACGAGGTGGAAAACACACAGAGCGCTCATTATTTATGCTGGTAATTATTCTTACAGTAATTAAAATAGATCTGTCAATAAAGAAAATGTGGAGATTGAAAACCTTTTTCCTAGCTTACTGCATATTATAGGCACATATTTGTGGAGGAATTTTCAATTAAAAAAACTTGCATGTCATTTACTATGTATCATTAGGTAAATATTTGAACATACCAGGATGAATATAAATACTTGATGTATTATAAGTATTCTTATTTTATACACAGATGAAATACTCAAAATAATGTATTAAGCAATTACTAGTATCATATCTTGCCAGATGGAATAGTTATCTCTGTCATTTGAAATACAGCAATTCTAATAACCGTATACTGTAAATGAGCAATATGTGTCCTAGGCTCTCTGTTATCTTAAAGTACAGTTCTGCTTAACCAGCCATGATGTATTTTCTTTCCCGCAGTCATGAATCACCAGCACCAAATAACACCCAGCACAGCCATGTCGCAGCAGAGTCGTCCTGCCCAGACTGCGCAGCCAGGGCTGTTGAGCTTGCCCAGTGCACTGACTGCACAGCAACAGCAGCAGCAGAAGCTGAGGCTCCAGAGAATCCAGATGGAGAGGGAGCGAATTAGGATGCGTCAGGAGGAGTTACTGCGACAGGTAGCGCCAAGGATACTCTTTTATTTTGTTCAAGAGCCTTTTGTTCAGCGCATCCAGATTTTTACCAGGGGCAGTTAGTAGCTCTGTTACTTGATGTCAACATTAACCATTGTTTTAGGCAAGGGTAACCAAAAAGCTAATATAAATAGAACATTTCTTTTTTTTTCTCTAAACTAGCATTGAAGAGAATGCAAAATGGCCATCTGTCAGGAGTTACAAGACCTGGTGTCTTTCGTACCAGCTATAATAGTAGTGTAAGGACCAAATTCTATTCTGTATCTGTTAAGAAACCTAGAGCAGCTATCACTGATGAATTCTCAGTTTAACTTGGTTTGCATAATAGACTTATGTTCATGCTTCACAGAAGATAAAGGCAGAACATACGGAGCTGTTCTTGACTCGGATCCCAACTCTGTAACTTGCACCCTTTGCCTTTGAATTAAAGTAAAATCACATTCACATTCTACATGAATACTTCTGATTTGAAAACTTTCTGGAGATGGTTCTTTGTGGATGTTTTGTTCATTGTTCTATTTCTTAAGTTTCAGCTCTATGTTATGACTCATATTGTACAAAATAGATATGTAACTTCCTTTAGACTGCCTTAAGGAAATAGAAAGTTTTAACAGTTGTGTTTCTTCTGTTACGGACAACTCCACTGGTGATGATGTGTTTTGCATGGCATACTAATCAGCTTCCTTACAGAAAACAAATAACCTGTTTCTCTCAGGAACAGTGTGGACAAAGTACATTTTATCAAGAGTTACACCATTATTGGTGGCCTTGTAAATGCTGCAGTTACAGTGCTAAGTACCTTTAAAATTGGTAACTTTCACAAAATCACAGAATCTCAGACTGGCTGAGGTTGGAAGGGATCTCTGGAGGGTGTCTGGTCCAACACCCCTGTTCAAGCAGGGACACCCAGAGCTGGTTGCCCAGGACCACGTCCAGATGGCTTTTGAGCACCTCCGAGGACGGAGACTGCACCACCTCCCCGGGCAGCCTGTGCCAGTGCTCGGTCCCCCTCACAGTGACAAAGTGTTCGCTGATGTTCAGAGGGAACCTCCTGGGTATC
>Ga0065711_1031488_pt1 | contig 29528 bp, 9 predicted proteins | sample Hoacrofraction12_FD_59098 | JGI IMG/M metagenome (GOLD analysis project Ga0065711, IMG submission 59098) | Hoatzin crop microbial communities from Cojedes, Venezuela - Epithelial fraction 12 v2 (version 2) | ecosystem: Host-associated > Birds > Digestive system > Esophagus > Crop | place... | reverse complement strand
TTTTTGAGCTTACTTTTAGCGAACGTACTAATGAAGAAGGAAAATCTCTATTTCTCTCCATTCATGCTCGCCCACACATACCGGGCTCCTCTCCATTAGTGCCTGTTTCTTATCGAAATGAACACGGATTCTCCTGGAAACTACCAAATCCCGCAGGGGCAGAGTTAATACCCCACCAGGCTCTAGAAAGGAAACTGTTGGCTTCCTCAATTGTGATAAGGGTGAAATGGATCCAAGCAAGGACAACAATCCCGGGCTCATGTTTGTCTTTGAAAACCCCGAAGATGTGGCTAGTTTTTGCCTAGGAGTGAAAGCCATCATAAAAACATTTTAAAACAGTAGTCCTTCTTTTTGTGGCTTTTCAGCGGATCGAGGAGATTATAAAGTATTGGTCTTGAGGGCTGACCTTTCCTTGGGCACTTTCAGATTCCTTAGGGAATGGTACAAAAGCAGGCAGTGCTATGTGCAAAAAAAGCTTTATTTATTTTAGTGTGTCTGTGTGTATGTATGTGTGTGTGAGAGAGTGTGTGTTGGGGCATTTCCATTCTTCATTAATCTAAGCCTGTTTTCTTAGTATTTGTATGCATCCTGATTCTTCTAGAGAGCTCAGCTGGGGGTGGTAGGGAAGCGTGGGGAAAGCTTTTACAAGGGACAAGTAAATTCTACTTTAAAAAGTAAAATTCAAATAATGCATAAGACGAACATATTCAATGTTTGTTTTGTTCAACTTGATTGTTTGGGAACTTGTTTTTCTTTTTTTTTTTTTCCCAACAAGTATTTTTGAAAAGCATATCATATAATCATTCACAATAAAGTAATCTGGAAAAAAAAAGTTAAATAAAACACAGCCTGTTTTCTTCTATAGCACTGATAGCAACCTTTTTCTCCTAAGAGGGAAAAAGAAATACAAATGAAAGTGAGAAAAAAAGGAGGAGGAACACCCAATCTTTGTAGCTGTGTCTCTCTTAATTGATCTTTTACGTGCCAATTTAAATCAGCTTTGTTTTTCTAGCCATTATTTTAGCCAACGCATCCCACTTTAGATCAATTATTTTACTTTCTGTATTTTTACAGGGCTGTCTGGGGATATCTCCCATTCAACGAGCTTGAGTCAGTGAAACTAACAAATAGAACATTATTATAGAAAAATGAGAGCGCTGAGAAATCAGCAACTGGAAGATACCTCTGTAACTAATAAATGAAAAGAACCTTTTGATGGCTCCAGCTGAAAAGATATTTTATTTTATTTTTTTCTCCTGTGTGTGGGATTTGAGATGTGTGATTCTATGGAGCAGCCAGGCACCCCTGCTGCTAGGCCCTGGCTAGGAGTTGGCCCCCCTCTGGCAAATGTTATGGAGAATTGGGAGGAATTTTATGGCTGTCTTTTCCCTCAGCTCTTTTTTCTTTTGTCTTCTTTGAAGAATGACTTTAGACATTTTATTTACATATTTAACCATGGATGAAAGAGGAAAAAGAAAGCATTTGGGCCGTTGTGGGAATAGTGATATGTTTAAATTAATGGAAATCTTATTAGGCTTCTAAAATTTTAAGCAAAAGATTTTTAATGAAACTTTATAATTAAACATGATTTCAAATAATGTGTCAACTCACAGGAAAGATGCATTTCTCCCTCTAGCTATCCATCTCCCCACCTCCCAAAAATGTGCAGAAGAATCATCTGTATCTTAAAGTCCAGCTCTTCTTCTGTACCTTCAGCAAAAGATTAAAAACCCTGAATATTTAATAAGGCATGTCATAATTCAAACCATAACTAAATATTTTGTAGGTAAAGCAAACCATAAACAAGACAAGAAAAAAGGCACCACCACCCCTCATCCCTGCAATGGCAAAGTTTAATGCTGTGTAATCTACTGCAGTGACAGTGTAATAAAATACTTTGATATGGGTAATGGTGAAAATCAAAGTTGCATCTATTCTATACATGTTAGACTCAATGGAAATTACAGCGCTAGGCAAGGTTTTCTGAAATGGGATTAAAGAAAACCCAAATAATCCATTTGAGATAAAATGTTCTGACACTTCAGCAGTAAAGAGAAATGAAATGATAGGCTTAGGGAGTTGAAGAGTTAATTAATACATTAAAGATTTTTAGTAGAATAGTATTAATTGCCTATGATTAACAGTTGTGTGTTATGACAGAACATGAACTAATTTTGACAGTCTTATATTTAAGAAGTCTGTAGCTATAAGTGTTTTTAAGGTTTAATGTTTTTGGCCAGCTGTTTGTTACACAAAAAATAGACATCAGGTTAATGTTAGTCCCGCTCAATAATCCTATCCTCATCTAGATTTGTATTCATTCATTCAGACACTTTTTAACTGCTTACGTCTGACACATGTTTCATTCTGGTAACAAATTCTAACATACACATTTTTAAAAAAAAGCTGTAGAGAAGGTAGCAACTGCAAAAGAAAAAGATAACACACAGAAAAAGAAAGCTCATAACTATTTTAGCAATTTTACAAGCCTGCCTTTCTTACTGCATTTCCACTAGATATTCATTAAATTAAATGGCATGCAGAAAAATGTTTACTTTTTAAACCAAATGGGCTTATTTTTTCCTAGCCACAGAATCTTTGTAGCAGTTTTCCTCCAATATTTAAATAAGCATGTCTGCCTAATAGGACAGGCATACTGAGAAATATTCCCATGCAAGTGCAAATATTCACAATGCACAAAAGTTTTAATTACCTTAGAAAGCCACCACCACCAACAGTTAAAAGAATTAAAAACAAAAACAAATCATAAATGGATGAGTGGGTTCTATAGTATTGCTCTAATACAATTTAGCTGGCTATTTTAAGGGCACTTCCCTTGAAATGTGGTTTGAAATATTACCAAAGGTTCGACGGGGTGCATTAGTGTGAATTGCAAATCAGAACATTTCTTTAATCCCCTTTTCATGGCCTGGCTTCGGATCAGTGGCATCTAAGGGACTCCCCACTGATTCTGGCTCAGGAGGAACCATTCACTGGGGCAGCTTCCCTCCTCTATTCCCACAGTCCAGAAAACAACACCACAGACAGACACCCTCCAACTAAATTAGATTAAACTCCTTCTCTTCCACAGCACATTAGCCTTTTCACTGCCCAAGATTCATTATTCAGCTACTCCTAATTTAAAGATACAGTATTTTTCTCCTCTTAGGAACAAAAACAACAAACAAAATTAAAGCCAAAGCAGAATAAAAAAAGATTCCTGGTCAGAAATAAACCCAATAATTCTAAAACTACATAAAGATAGGAGAATAGCCTTTGCACTTTTACTCTAATATTACAGGGATATTATAATTCTAAGGCACAGGCCACAGCAGAAATCTCTATAGAGACTAAAGACAAGGACAGGCCTAGTAAAAAAGAAAATGCACACAGATTTTCTTTTCTTATATACACCATTCGGTAAACTTAATTCATTATTCTTTCTGCATGCATGGTTTGTGTATCTTGCACCCAAATCTAGACTGGTATAAGGCATAAATGTAGTGAAAACTGCATAGGATAGTGAGGATTAATTAGTTCTCTTCTAGTCATTTCCTCCCTTATTATCCATCTCTAACTTCTCCTTTCTCACTTTTCAAGATAAAACCAAGCTTTTAAAAACTCTCTCATTCAGGTATGAGTATGCACCTCTTCGCAAACACAAATGCAAGCAGCTAGCAATAGGCAGGAGAAGTGAGATCCCAAGCAAGTTGTCTCCAGGGTCTAGATGGCTATTGCTGCATTCATGGCATCAGGCGTTGCAGGCACACGAACCAGTTCCTAGGAATTCCCAATTCTGGGCACTATTTTATATAACCTACATTACTGGTGTGCCACCTGGATGGTGCAAAAGAAGAAAAGTTATTATCTCTAGCCCTTATTCTCTGGTTAAGAAAAAATGAACCACCCTGCTACAGGAGAATCTTTGCTCCTCATGCTGTTTTATAAAACATCACTTAAGTATCTTTCCAATAACATTCTAGCACAACTATTTGCAGCATCTAGCTTGGAGAGAATGGGTAAAGTAATTTTAGTTTTGTTCTTCTGGAAGATCCTGAAAGACACTCTTAGTGCCTGCAGCTCCTGGTTGTAGTTTCAGTGCCTCTCTAAATTAGCATCTAGATTATGGAAAAATGAGGGGGTAGATGAAAGCAATCTGAAGTGTACAGCAGTATTTCTGACACATGGATGTTGCCCTATTTTACTTGAGCTTGCAGCAGATGAAAGATGTTGTGTCTGGCTTTATTCAGTACACCAAGAGCCTTCATACCTAGGCAGTAATCGTGGCAGTCTCCCTTCTCTGCTAGTGAACTTTTGCAATACTGTAGTCTTCCTGCTGGCCGTGATCTCCTGAATATCATTCAGTTCAGGTTTCTCAATATTGTATCTTTTAATTGCCTGTGCAATGCCTTAAGCATTTTGGCACCTCTGGTGCAGGCAGGGACTTTAAGGAGTAAAATGATGGTAATAAATACATTTATTACTGCTATAGCAGAGGACAGCAAGATCTATTCCCCTAATGTTAAATATCATTCATGAATGTCCAAAGAAATATACAGAAGTCCATTTTTCTGAGAGTTACTCTACTTTGCTCATGTGAAAACTTGGTGAGAAATTTTGTAAAATTAGACCTTCTTGTGAAGGTTGCAGGACAGACTTACAGTTTTCAGGCCTAAAATCTCTAAACAAAGGGGTAATGTAGCCATAGGACAGGTCTGAGGATAGAGATTGTAGGAGGTTTAGTCTTTTTTCCTTCTATTCTTCTGTACTACTTGTTTTGGTGGTGGGAGAAATGGCCTGTGGGCATTGATGCAAAAGATGATTTCCAACTGCCTGTAACTGATGAAGTAGTCACATCCCAGCTTCTGTACCCATCCTATAATATTCAGAACAGACTGGGGACAGGCCAGAAGTCAAGATTTAGAATATGCAATTAGAAAGGAAGTGAGGTCTATCAGAAAGCTGCCAGGCTAAGCAAATGTGAGGTGAAGATCCCTGGTGCTTTGACATGAAACGTTTTCATCCTTAACCCCAGGATTTAAAAGCCTCAAAGATGCATTCTGTGTCCACCGCTCACGTCCTATTTTACCGAACTAATCTTTTTTCAGTAGCTTAATTCTTAATTTTTTACACTTTTACAGCACTTTCTACATCGAAGTGTTGTTTAAACCTTTGTAAAGGTTACCAAACTTGTGTCGGTAGAAGGCAATAAATAGGATTACATATCCTTTTGGTACTTCTGTAGCTGGCCATATTCAAGAAATCATGAAGATGATGCACTTATCCAGAAACAAACAAAAAATCTGAATTTCCTCATATTTTCAGACTTCTACACTTCTCGGAATTGGTATGATAATTTAAAAAATGACCTAGAAATTTTGACCTACAAAATTTGAAAAATGTCCCTCATTGAAAATCAGTGACAGCTACGCACTTTAATTCTCTTAAATGCTTTTTGCAATATCCCTACTCCATAAGAAGATGGCATTGTCTTTCATCGACTGTTCAGCAGCAGAGAGTTGGGATGCAACAGACAGGTCAGTTCTATTTATCTTCTATCTTCCAAAATCATTCATTATTCTAGTATTATTTCTATGTTTTTTTGCTTCAGAAGACTAGTTTATACTTTCACAGTGCCTCACTTCATAATGCCTATATGTTTGTCCCATACAAGAAGAACAGAACAATTATAGAGTTTTATCAGTAGTCTCCAAACTGTCACACAAGGAAAACTAATGTAGTGGTGAACTTGTGTCAGCAATCTATTTAACGCATTTCAGATTATTTTTTAGTTTGGGAGGTAGGGAAAATTCCAGACCTCCCTATGTGAACCCTCATCTCTTTTCACCATCTCTAGCTTATATTGTTGTCTTAAGGTAATTTTTATTTGCACGATTCAATAACAGTATCCATTTGAACCTTTAACAGTCCTTGACCCAGTTTTATCTACCTAACTAAATGTCAAATGAATAGTAGTAATCCTCGGAGGAGCAACAGCAGCATATTGGAAGAGAGTTAGAAAGTGATTTACAACCGAATGCAAGGGCCTTTCTGGCCCAGCTGCAGCCCCTGAGAGTGTTGCAACAGCTGAAACGCAGCAGCTTTCTGACGGATCCTCCCTTTGTCCTTGTCTTTGACAATTCGCGATGTGAGCCAGAGGCCTAGGCCAGCTCCTTTGCCCACTGCAGAGGGTACCAGGATTCTTACATGTTCATTAAGTAAATGGTAAATGGTAATCTCTCAGGCCCTTTTACCCAACGGATGAAACAGCACTGCATGTTATACTGTATTGCCCTTGACAGTGAAAAGTGGTGGCAGCCACAGTAACACCCTTTTCTGGAGTTCTGAATAAAGATTTTCAAATCATTTTTCGTAAGACAGGCAAGAAATATTTACTTTCCCAATACTAGACTGATTTTTTTCGTTTATCACATTATCTATTCAGAAAGTTTTTACTCCAATGTTATTTAAAAAAAAAATCTGAAATAAAATCAGTTTGGAAACCTGCAATGTACGTTCTGTCACGCTTGATACAGACCACTGTAATAAAAACACAGCCTGATGTATGAGCCCTCTTAGCATGTAGCAAACAATCCTAGTGTAAGTTGCTTTCTTGTCTCAAGTTCAATTGTCTCCATAAGAGCCTTTTAAAACCAACTGTAATAGAGAGCCATGTCTCTCAGTGTTTTGCAAGTGTGAAGGAATTCATGCTTTTAAAATCCTTGTGTGGTATTGTAGGTAAGTCCTTTTATAATCAATATAAAGAAGGATAAAATGTGACACAAAATATGGACCCTGCATGAGAAACTGAAAGAAGAGCACAGTAAGAAATTAAATTCTGGCATTCTAATTCAAACCCCACTCTTTCTAGATTAATCTTTTACTTTCTCAGATGTTTACCAACACCTGTCATTCACTGGACAACACTCCAAAGCCAGGTCTGAAAGGCACATATGGCATGCATGGTACATATAGAATTGGCGAGCTTGTCTCCTTGCAACAGTGGATTCTTTGTTGATGATACCAAAATGGAGAGTATACCGTGGTCACTGCACGTTAATCCAGTGCCGGACAGTTGCTGTCTGGTGTGTACTTCTTGATTAGCAAAGAGAAGGAAGCAGAGTGTGCTACCGAAAGTCACTGAATGTCAACATTAGGGAACAGCTTTCTACAGACATGCAAGGATTTCTCCAACTTCTGCAGCCACATAGCAAATTTGTGTGCATTCTGCATCAGTGGAGTACAGGTGTGTACCAAGCAAGTCTCCCAATTTACTGCTGCTTAATCCTGCCTTGCAAACTCAGCAAATAGCCCTCAGCATATAGAACAAAATTCAGCTATTTTGGTTAAGCATGCTTAAAAAGAATCAGTGTAAATGGGGAGCTGCCTGAGCACACTAAAGCCCTGCATCAGTGCAGCTGTAAAAGTGCAGGTCTTTAACAGCAAAGTGAACTTTGCTGGCCACTGTCCTCTGAACTGGCCAGTGTAAAGCAGGCCAGAGCACGTGCAGTGTTGCAGTATGAAATGGCATGATATTTTCTTTTTCAGGTGGATAACCACCACTGTCAGGGCCAAATCCTGGTATTATTGGAAGCAAAGACTTTGCTGTGCTGTTCAGGGGAAGCAGTCATTGTCTTTCCAATCACATAATTCTTCAAAACTGCAGCTGTCGTGGCCCATTTCTATCATGGCACTGACCGACACCAGGATGGGTTTGGCTGGGCTTTGCTCCTGCTTCTTGTCTTATGTAAATTCTGTTTTCAACTATATTTTTCCTTGGTTTTCACCTCTAGTGCTATGTGATAATTCTTCAGAATATGGGTGTAGAATTCAAGAGAATACTGTGTAAATGGTCTGGGGCCTAAATTTCATTCTCATCTATACCAGAATAAAGCAATATCTACCTGAATTTCACTAGTGCTAGAAGGAGTGTCCAGCAGTTTGGGCTAAAAGAAATCTGACTTCCATGATGCAGTTATGCTTCTGTGATGGATCTGAACTAAAATCTAGTAATTCAAAGCTTCCCATGCATATATGGTAGGTATATGTTATTCCCCACAGGCATATGTTCTTCCCCAATATATAGTATCATATACTGAGGAAGTATCAATTCCACAATAACTTTGTGTTTGCCTATTCTTACACTTTTCCCTGGGCATCTGCTGGAGGCCACTGTCACAGGCAGCATATCGTGCTAGACAGACTTTTGGTTGACCTGCATCTCTGTTCTACATTCTTGTATTCTTAGGCACCATGAATGGGTGATATGGGTTTAATCACTGCTGTACGTTGCTTTTGGACATTCTCCATCTGGCATTTTAATTTTAAGGGTGTGATGGCATTCGCACAGTCTCTGAAGCAAGCATGAAATGTGAGAATTTTAAATACCATTGTTTGTAATGCTGTTTATTATTTCCAGATCACAAAAAAAGAGATGCTTTGTGTATCTGTCTCACCAGCAAGGGACACAAGAGAGACTGATCCAGTAGTTGATCCAGTAGCAGGCATGTCAAATTTCACAAAATGAAAGTTGGTTCTGTCCAAAAGCCACAGCTGGCGTGTTTGTAGTACATTCTTTCTCTCATCTGATGACACTAAAAGGTACCGTAGCTGGTTGGAGGAATCTCTCTAACCTAGGATGTCAGTGCAGGACAAGAGAGACCTGGTTAGGCTGTGTTTTGGGCCAGTGTGTGCTGGCTATTTGAGCCCCAAATTCACTCACAGCCTAAACCAGAGTCCATCTCATGTCAGAAAACCCAACCCCTTCCTTTATCCTGGAACCCAGCTCATCATCCATAACCTGACAAGGCTGTATTTCCCATGTCAAAGCAGGAATTTGATAGAAATGTTAAAGCATTAGACTGAGAATCAGTCTGGCTCAAATTCACAAACTGTCAGCATGGTACAGAATAAGAAACATAAAGCTCTCTCATACAGTGAAGTTATACCAGCATGAAAAACAGTGAGGAAGTGTTACATTTAGCTCACTCTCAGATGTTCAGATTTTTTTTTCCTTTTTAGTTTATTATTATTATTATTAGGATATGACTGAAACAAGGTGGGAGAAAAGATCCGCTTAGTCTGAAATGCTTGTATCTGAGTAGGGAGGTGCACAGACAACAGCATGGTTTAAGTATAATGATATAGTATTACTGGAAAATGCTTCGGTGTACACAAGCCCATTGTCTAACTTTGTGTTTTGCCTGTCTTTAAATGAAGAATCTTCTGCTTGATGTTAGTGAATGGGAAGTGCTCAGACACTGCAGTGTTAGAATATACTATTACTTCATGAGAGAGTAATCAGAAAATTCAGACATTTGGGAAGATACAGATAGACCTTTTTAGATCGATTGCAAGTTCAGTACACGTAATATTCCAGTTTTGGCAATCTCATGTTCAAGAGCACAGAAACAGGGTTACATGTTGCACACATTAGGCAACCAAGTATACAGAATCAATTCAAAGCAGCTGTTGACGGTCAGAAATTTTAGGGGAGCTGTAGAGTGAATTCCTCCATCTATACATCTTTATTTGGAAAGGGGAATGCAGAGGAGGAGGGAATGAAAAATTGATACTGCTCTGTGCTCCAGATGAAAGAACAAACATAATTTTATTTTCTTTAATGACTGCACTGGATTCTGAAATTAAACCCAGCGGGTAAAAAGATCCTGTGCAGATTTCAAAAGAGATCATGTAGTCTGTCCATGTGCTAAGGCAGGCACATTTTTAAGCCCTGCCGTGTTCTGCAAAACTGAAAAAGGGTTATCCCTGTAAGCATTCTGCTTTTCAAAGCCATCTATCTCTCTCCACCTACCCCAAGTCGGTGGATATTCCAAAATAAATGTCATTCTAGCCTTAAATATCATTTTGTGGTTCCTCCCTCTAACTTTAGAAGGAGAATTCCTGTATACTCTGCATTAAATATTATTAGAGCTCAACATACAGACACCACTTCTTTTTTTTTTTCAGCCTTTTAGCAGAGCCAGACATAAAAAAAAGAAAAAAGAAAAAGCAAAAAAAAACAAAAACAAAAAACCCGGCCATATAAATAACTGAATATAATCCCCAGTACAGATTTTAAACCAACTGAACTGAGAACAGCTAACCTTCACTCTGAACTCACTCCAGCTGCAGGTTAATGCAGTTAATTGCAGAGCACCTGGTCTAAGCCTCAGGTATATGAATCATCCCCACAGCACACCTTTCAATCTTTTATTCTTATGTAATGCCCTGGGGCAGCTGACAGTGCCTGTTCAAGCTTTGTTCCTAGTGGGTGTGCCAATACGCTGTCAGAATTCCCTTACTATATGCAAAAGAAAGGCTGTACTTTAAAGTGAATGTGTGTATCTCCGAGGCTGTGGTTTGAGGATACGCTGTCTCCAGTAGCAAGACCGACTTAACACGTAGCTGCCTTCCCTCCAAAGGAGCCTCTGCCGCGGGTTGCTGCTCCCAGGCGAGGTGCACGTCCCACCAGTTTCGCTAACGCAGCTGTTTGTGGGGTCATGCTGTGAACAGCATCAGGAAATTGAGTCATCTTAAAAATCAACCCTAACAATATTTACAGATTTTTAACACAAAAACAGCGCGTAACGTTAAGCTAGTATTGCTTCTGGAATCAGCACATTCTCAAATGGTGGCCTGAGAGTGTGGATACATAAAGCAATATGCATATATATATATGTATACATGGGTGCTTTCATTTGTATGTGTTTGTAAGACAAATATTTTTCAGTGTCTGTGTACATACACATTACTTAGGACACTCATACAATACACCCTTTTAAAACCATTGCTAGTCATCTTTTGTTTGGTTCAGTTCTTTTTTAACTCCGTAAGTGAATTGCATAGCCTTCATCCATGGAAAGCCTGTTCTTGGACACTGATTTATTTATAACATCAATAGTAAAAAGGAAAACTGAATTAACTGTTTACCTAAATACTATAATGTATATGCATACAACATATGTACAACCATGTGTGTTTTATGAATAAATATCTAAATACACATGCATTGGGCACTGAAATGCCTAGAGGGTCTTTTGGTATGGGTGAACTACTTGTAGATACTTGTGAGTTCTTGCTAGTCTGGGATTGATTACGTCCCGCTTATTAAAGTGGTTTGCATCTTCAAACTGGTAAATACAATTTTAAAAGGGTGGGACAATGTTTTGAAAATAGTTGGGCACTGCTTTATCTTGCACAGACATAGCTATGAAAGTACAATCTTATTTATCTTAACATATATTAACTGAACTACATTTCTTTACGTGGGTTTAATGGAATTGTGTCACATGACATCCTTCACCTATACGTGACAGATAGATAAAGAACATGAAACTGAGCGATATAGAAAAGATTAGTGGAGAAAAAGTTGTGAAGGCAAGTGAGCTGCATGGAACGTACTTTATGCAGCAAACGAATGATAGCTTGTACAAGAATTGTATTATAAGAATGACAGTCTGGAAATTATAAAACTGCCCTCTCTTTGGCAATACTGATTTCTTGTTTCTTTGATGTGTGTTAGCACAGAAGATTAGGTTACTCCTTAAATTACACACAAATAACAATCAGACATTGTCACAACAATCTTGATGTTGTCATCTTTTCCATTATGCCATTCCACTACACTGGCTGGCAAACTACCACTCAAATATCAAAGTACATACTCATAACGATTAAGATTTCAAGCCACTTATTTTCTGTCTGCCTGATACTAATTTTTTTGCCTCTTGCTTCATTAAATGCCCTCATATATGTATGTTGCAAGTGTAAAATACTGAATTTCTGATTTCATAGCATTTGATGTTTGCTTTGTCCAAGCATAATAAAGGAACAAACCCAAGGGAAGTGTTTAGCTACGTACCGTAAACCTCCACCAGCAGGAGCCTTCTGAGAAACTGGGATACTAGCTTTTCAGACAAAAAAGGCCAAATCTGCTGTCACGGAAATCAACACCAGAACTCTTGCTGACTTGCATGGAGTCAGGGCTCTTTTGGAATGGTGGTGTTCAAATGCAGTTTTGGAGCCTACAGTGAGACCACACCTCAAGGGCGAGTGACAGACCCAAAAGAGCAGGGCATTCAGCTACCCTTACAGGCTACAGATGAGTTCCATTATACAGAACCATGAATTTCCATCTATGATGCCTGGCTTAGGATAGATAGTTATCTTTGATGACCCGTAGGAAGACTGGTTACTTTATCCTAAACTGTGAATAAGATTGAAGTAATCTAAATAGTTTCCTTAGCTGCGCTCTATTTACCATCAGTCACAGGGCATTAATCCAATCAATATTTAGACAATCTGAGGTCACTACTGTGTATCTTCCCCCTTCATAATCAGCATAGACTCCTTCAGTTGGGTGGGATACTTCGTCATATATTGTAATGACACAGATGTGCATCTACCCTGATGTGACAGGAGAATCCAAATCATGCAATTTATTATCTAAAATAGTCTACTTGAGTTCAGGCATAACTCACCTACTATAAATTAAGATCACCTTTCTGTAAGGGCCTGAACAAGGCCTGTGCATCGCTTAAGCTCTTTAAGTAATGCCAAAGTGATGCACAGTGGAGGATTTCACCATAAGAAATGGGGTGCCTCTTATATTCTGTCTCTAAAACAGAATATATTAAAAAGTCAGCACCAACTCAAAGTCCGTGATGTAAGTGGGAAGTTGCTCCAGCAACCCTAATTTTGTTCACTTATGGACTCTAGAGTTTAGTCTGATGCTTTTAATGTTTTTACTGCCCTTGGCTTTAGCTTTATTAAAAATTCAACTTGAAATTCAATTAGATGATACTCTATGTTAGTGGAGTAAATATAGTTTTATCATCAGTTTGGTTATTTGCTTCCCATTCTGCTTTTCCATGTCAAAAGAGCAAAATAATATAGTTACCATAATCTCCCTATTTCTACTGGTCCCAGGTATTCCTGCAGAATCTTTCTTCCAATTCTAGAATAAGTGTTTATAAAAATGCTGTGTCAAAGGTAAAGCAGAGAACAGACACATCTCTTCTTGGCTCTTATGATGAATGCTTGCTGACAAAGGTCATAAACTTATATAGCATCTATTCCAAACAAAAGCCTGCTATTATGTAGTGGGGGTTATCTGTAGCACAGGAAAGAAAAGAAGAATGCTTCCTCTTGTTTCTGTAGTTCAGTTTGATTGTATTACTATTTAGCTGATATTACAGTCATGGGGTTTTTTTAAAAGAAGGAAATAAAAAAAGCATGGACTTCATTTTGTTTAGCTTTTAATGTCTTGCCAAATGAATTAGCTGGAAGCACTCTATACTGACAAAATGCAGTCTAAGCTGTTACAGTTCTGATTCATCTGTTGCTGTCCAGTCTCCCTTAAGAATTAACTTACTGTAGCCAAGGAAAGCTTTGGTCCACATCTATTAATCTTCCTTATTAGTGGAGATACTTCTTTGAGCCTGGGATCTCACTGCCTTATGAAATGGTAGGACAGGAGAAACCCACCCAAGTTTACGGGCTAAGACAAGTCATTAATCAATGCAAACAACAGTGCCATGCAGACAAGATTTAATAAGAAGAATGAATGGAACCAGCTAAGCCCCCAGGGACAGCTGAACCTAGTTCTCATTTTCTGTTTATTAAAACCATTCATATCAATTTGTCATTTGGAAGCATTTAGTTCATTCAAGAACAAGTGTAATTTAAAAATCCTATTAATAATACTTTAAAATACAGATTGTCAAATACATTACAGAGAGGTGATAAGGGAACGAGAGTGGCAGCTTTAAGATATCTAATTCCAGTCTCCGTGGAAGATTTACTAAAGGGTCAAGCTCACTTTTTCTGTAACTTCTCTGAAGCTAATGTAGTTAGAGAAGGCATGAACTTAGGAAAACACATCCATTCACTGCCCTCCAAAGGCCAGATACAAACTTCTCCGAAGTTGCTAAATTTATTTTTTTGTCAGTTTTCTGAGATTAATCTTTCCATTTGCTATAACTGGCTGTAAACTGAATTCAAGAAACTTGTAAGAGTGCCTGGAAACCTTAAAAAGCTTTTTTTTTCCTCAGGAGTAAGAAGCACCTGGCAAGCTCTTCCATTACTGAGACCAAAGCATACTCCTTCAGGCTAAAAGGCACTTGCTGTACTTACATACTTACTGCAGGTCTCCTTATCCGTGTTACTGAAAGGAGTCAAAACAGCCCTGCTTCACTGGGCAGAACTAAGTCAGGCCATTAACAGTTGTGGTCATTGCTCTTGTGAGAATGCTCTTTGCAAGACATTTAATGAGAAAATTTATCCAAAAAAGGTAAATTGCTGGCATGCTAGCCCTGTCACTTTTTTTTTCTCTGCATCAGTCCTTGTGCAAATGTATTTTCATGAATTAGAAGGATCACATTTGACTCAGTGTTCCACCTGTCTCTGCAGGGAGTTGTGCCTTCTGGGTTTGATCCAAAGCTTGTTGAAATGATACTCTCTTCATTTACTCGAACTACCTATAATTCAGACCCTACATAAATCAGCTTAAGAATATGACAAATGTCTGTTTGTGGACTTTAGGAGTATAATTGCCACAGAGCAAGTTGAGATGCAAACCAGAAGTTTTCCTGGTGTGGCCTTGGCTTTGCCTTACCCTTTTACATTCATTGCCAGTAAGCCAGACACTTCGCCCTAGCATAATATCCATCTTCACATATATAATTAGTATCACACCTACAGGCTCTGTTTCTTTTAAATAATCCTTTGATGAATGCTAGAGATATTAAGCATATTATTAGAAGGAGATGATGCTTAGAAGAAGCAAAAAATGCTATGCTTCCTGACTTTGTTATTTTGAATTATTGCATGGTAGAAAAAGAAAACAAAACCTTTTCTCTCTTCCAAAAGAATAGACGAAATGCTGCTACAGATTTGGCGGAACTGTTTCAGGTTCAAGTAGTTACTAATAATCTAAGGCAGGAAGGAGAGGAAAGGCAACCTCAAACTCTTGAAATATTCAATAAACTCATGGTTCAGGAATAGCTCAATGCATGACAGCCTATAAACCTCAAGGCTAGGAATTGAAACAACAGCTTGGTATGAAGTGACCAGACCAGACCTCCCTCCTTAAACTGAGAGACTACAGTACATGGTAAAGTTTTATAGCCCTAACAAGATCTTTAACAAATTAAAGCCACTGGAACTATGACTTTGTTCTTTCTTTTCAAGCTGCCCACCTTCCCATTCCTACCCAGCAGTGCTACTGCCCAATGGATGGTTTTAATTCAGGTCTCAGAATGGTACAAAGCTTGGAATTCATACAATAAATCTTTCAAAGAAGAATTTAGGTTTATTGGAGTTATTTAATTGTTGTAGAAGCTCCACTACAATAAATGAAGACTTCCGTCATTTTTGTCCCTTTGTTATAATTGACTAAATCTATTAGAATATATTCATAGCTGAGGGAAGACTGGGATCCTTGTGACTGCACTTCTATTTGCATTATTTATGTAGCAACAAGAACTAGATAAGGCAAAGAAATAAGATCCTTGATGATCATCTCCTTTGATCATCTCCCCCTTCCCCCACCACTTATGCAGCGCATACTATAGAGATATTTTGGTTCATAACTGGAGTTCTACATATCAGTTCCAGGCATACGACACCAAAATTTACCCAACACTTGAAGGTACATGGGGTTCCTATGTTCTGAGGCTTTTCTGTAGGATTATCTTTTTGACTGTGGCAATTCTAGTATGCCACCTAATGGCCTGCGAACTGCTGAGTGTACACACCTACAGTAAAAGCCATGTTGCCTTCCTGCCCAGTTAACAGACAATCAACATGCAGTGCAAGCATGAGAAGGAAACACAAATGATGTAAATACTTCTTCACCAGAAATCAATCTAAACTGTTCGTGTAGAAAAGATCTGGACCAGCAGCAGTTCAGTTTACCCTCAAAGACACACCAGCTCTCGGCACAGAACCCAGGATCTATCTGCTTTTACTCTTCCAGCTAGGCAGATGTGCCTGTGCAGTAGTTCCCATCGTGCTGTGGATGTTCAGTAATTTTATTTCTTTCCTTCCTCTAAGAACCTTCTGTTTTCTGTGAACTTTCACTGTTTAAATTCTCAGCCAAAGAAAGATGCCTGTCGGAACACAGGCAATGGTCCAAGGAAGTCCCTTTGCATACAAATATGAGACAGACACAGCAAGCATTTTCCTTCATTTTCAGTTTAAGTTTCAGCTTTAAATCACATTCCATAAACTGTCTTTTCATTTGTTCAGGATAGCTCTTAGTTTTAGTATGAGGCTACCAGAAAGTAGCAAATTGGTACCAAGACTTTGCATACTTAAAGGAAAGGGAAAGCACATTCATACACATAATAGGATGTAAGCCATCTCAGTGAGCAGTAAGCAAAGGCTAGGAAAATCCTTTCCTATTACATGTATGGAGATTTGGGTTTAGTTCTAGATGGTTTGCGTTTTTAATTCATCATCAGGTTTGGCACCTGCCTTTCTAATGCTTACACAGGAGCCTAAGAATCAAACAGAAATCCTGAGGATGTTGCACTTGAAAACAGATCCGCATTTGTTAGGGAGCTTTCATGGTCCAGGTGTAAAATCTCCAATAAACATTAGACACAACTCAAACAGAGAAAAGCACCCCCTAGACTGACAAGTTGCTAACTACAAGGCCACACAGTACAAAGAAGCAGCTTCTGACATCAAGGCACATGGTATTCTTAACTGACACCCATAAAACTAAAATTAGTGAAAACACATTCTTCACCAAGGCTGGAGCTGCATTTACTGCACACTGAATAAAAATCCCCACAAAAGAAGAAGTTCCAGTTGCTCAGACTAAACTTGGAAATTACATGCCCGAAATATCCTTACTGCAGGTTTAAATCTTATTTAGTGAACTCTGGAAGGCTCTTCACTGACTTCAGTGATTATTCTCAAAAAAGTAAAACAAGCTTTTACCCCCCAAAAAATATAGACAGTAAGACTCTTCAGGATTTAAAAAACTGGAAGTTTTTAGGGTGTTGCTGCTCATTAAAACTGCAGGAGTGACAAATAGGTTTACTAGAATACGTAATGAAAGTCTATACTAATATTAGACCACTTCCACTTAACTGAACATTTCTTCACGATGAGTAGGAAAACATACTTTCCAATGACAAGTTTTTTTCACGTTTTCCATAATGCATCCCAACCATAAATGACATTTTGCTATGAGCTGCTAAATCTCTTACATAATGTCTTCTTTACACCACAGCTGATTTCCTAGAGTGTAATGTTTTGCATTTCATGACTTGTAAATTTAGCAGACTTTCTTTCCTAAGAGAAATTAATATAAACATTATGGAATATTTTACCTCTGATTGTCTCTAATTCCTTCTACAAAACTGTGTTTCTTTGATGACTGCATTAGTGAAGGAACATGTCTGCCAAGCCAAATGTTTGTATTTCCACTGAAAATTGTGTTATGATGCTGAAAAAGTGCAACAGAAAATCAAAGCTTAAAAAGGCAAAAAATTAGAAGCCAGGAGAATCTGGGAAGGAAAAGAGTGGGGACTCCCAACCAACACTGTTGTACAGTGCAGACAAGTGTAGTGATTGGCTCCCCTCACTATCTGACGGCCCGTTCTAAAATCCATCTCTATTGACTTTACTGGGCTTTGGATCAAGCTGTTAGCAGAGAAGTGCTCTAAGGAAATACATCTCTATGTGAAAAAATCTTCATAGCATGATGGTGGATAATACAATATTCTGATGTTCTTGAATATAATAACTCTCATAATCAGTGACTTCTTCTCTGGCTAGTCTGAAATTCTGTTTCTGTACTGTGAGTCTCTAACACCCGAAATGGAGCAGACAATGTGCACAGCAGACTGCATTGAGGAAATATACACACTCTTTTACATTCAGGTTCAAATGACAAGCAGTTAATGAACAATGTGTTAATGCATTGCAGTTACTGATTACAGAATGTAAGAGTTGAGTCTGGTGGTTTATAACCATAGCTTCTAAATGTCTATAGGGAATCTATTTATTTGTTGGCCCTCTCCTACAATTCCCAAGCTCTGAAACAGAAGTGCTGTGCAGAGGACTGTCTTGATGACTCGCAGTGAGAATAAAGTCATATTGCTTGAACTTTCATTAGGAGAACCAGTACTGAATACAACTATCTTTCCATCCATATAACAATGTTGACACAGATAATACCTCAAAAACCATTAACCATGTCTCCAGATCCAAAATGGTGTTTTTTCTTTTCCTGTAACTTACCGAGTTCTTTAATTTCATTGCAACAGATGCATTTTCATTTCATGATTCTACTGTACTTTATTACACTAGTCCAAACGAAGAGAAGACAGAGCATACCTAGAAGTCAACCGGGACATAAGAGTGATGGTGAGAAATATGGAAAGAATGTTATCTGCAAATAGCAATATAATTCATTTGTACATTTAGTTGTATATATACAAAAATAAAAATATGAACATGCTCCTTGAATTGCATCCTTTTGCATTTATGTTATCTGAAGTTTGCATATGCTTTTTTCTGTGTTGGATACTTTATTCTGTCTGAATGGTAGCCCATGGATCTCTTTTCACTTGTTCAGTTGGTTGAGCTTGAGTGTTTGTTCTTACTTCTGTCTACTCTAATAGATCATCTATTATATTCCAGTTTAAAGAAATGGTTAATCTCATATTATCCTATAACAGTAGTTTTAGCTGTGGTTGTCCATAAGCAGCACAGTGCCATAAGCACCCAAGGAATATTTCCCACTTAGAAGTTTTCATCAACAGGTGTAGCTTACTGTACACTGTTGCAGGAGATCCAGATACATGTGACCTATTAGAAGTAGTCCAGAAATCATCGATACTGGTGGTCACATACACAACGGCAACAGAGTTGCCGGGGCACAAGTTAATGCAGCCAGTGAGACTATTTACATGTTTTCAGAAGCTGACTTGGTTTCTGTGAGTCACGGAACCAAGGAAGCACACCACGTGCTGTCAGCCCTTGCACCTGCTTTGACACCAACACAGGGAAGAAGGGAACAGAAAATATGCATAACAGTGAGGGAAACCATGACTTCAGAAGGATATTGATATCATCCCTAGCTTTTAGTGTGTGTACCTCTGTGCCATAAGGCACAGACAGAATCTTGTAAAATAATTTTGCATAGGTACTCGGGCTTGGTGCTTTTTACACCTGTATAGCTGTGATTGTACAGAAAAATCCTCGTAAATATAGGGTCCTGTATCAGGGACTGAATACCTGTTGATAGTCAAGACTCAGACTGTCACAAAGCAGAAAAATCACATCAGTCCTGCGATGTCTTCCTGACTTGAATAACCTCAGGGCTTTACTGGAGGTACTTGCGTGGGCTATAAAATCGTAACCTTCCAAGATAAAGCAGCATGCCAGAAGTTTGGACTTGGTTCCTAGGAAATGCTGCACAAGGTCCAAGAGGTGCTCCACTTCCACTGAGTAGGTGACAGTGCAAAGGCCCATGGCCTATACTCAAACAGGAGACCACTGTAGTTCAGACCCTCTCATTAACATCTTGCCACCACTAAGCTAAACTCAAATGTTGTGATAGCAGTATAAGGTTTTATAACACTTGGAAAAAAGTATTTCTTTTCTTACAAACTCCCCTGATACCAAATTTGGTAAGGTAAAAGCTGGAGGGGTGAAGCAGTGTGCCAGTAAAAGTTTGTTTTCTTCTGCCAAGGAAACTGCTGTTTAAAAGGCAGATTCAATTAAAGGCAATGGATGTTACCTTGAGGAGCTACTTTGTTTACATTTCAAAGCCCTAGTCCTCTTGTTAGACTGATACTGTTTCATGCAGCTCCTTAATGAAAAGCATTTGTTTGGTATTATACCTCAGCAGCAAATTAGATTCTCCCAAGACAGTTTGACTATGTGAGAAAACGTTTGTGACTGCCCAGACTTCTGTGGTGTCATTAAGATAATGACGCTCACCTCTGCACTTTCAAATGCTGTTCTCAAGGAAAACATAAAAATTATTCAGATCTATTACAAATTTAGAGGGTTTATCACCCCAAGTGGATTTAAGTAACTTATTTTCTCCCTGAATTGCTAAACTCCAATTGAAATAAATCACAATAGTGAAGATTTTGAAAGTTTTTCTTACCCACTAACTTTAACCAATGTCCCTTTCAGACTCTGACAGTGTCCGATTATAGCAAGAAGCAGTGGCAGCTTTTTCCAGGGGGCTTTGGAAGAGCTTTCGCTATACCAAGAAATCAAGATGATGGAAAAGTGGCAAGGAAAATGACTGCAACCATGTTAGGTATTTCCTGCCTCTTGCTTCTCTTGTATTGTTATTAAAAAAAAGGGTGCTCTCTGCTTCTACTGAGTATTTCCACTACTGATGCCTAGAAATGAAAGTAAAAGTCTACCTGTGAGTTACATTCAAAGAATCTTTGTGATAAGTTCCAGAGAAAGCCAGAAAAACTCCACTTAGCTTGAGGAGCAAACTGCTGTAATGTAAAATAGCTATAAAATGGTTACATACATGGAAGCTAGTGAGGAAATATTTTAATATCCATGGCTTTAGTGGCTAGCACATGTTAGAAAATAACCATAATTTATGTGGTGAGAGGTCTATGTCCTGAATATTTTTCTGGAGTACATGCCAATCAAAAATCCCTCCAGCTAAACGTTCAACTAAAATCTAAAAGTTGTGTTATCTGTTATTCCTGGTATGCTATTGCAGTCAAGTTTGGAGTGCTCCCTGAATGCAGCACAGAAGATTCAACCCAATACTACAAATATATTTAGAAGAAAACATCATAATCAAGATTTATTTATATTCACCCCTCAAAATTGCTCCAGTATTATTTGCACATACAGAAACTGAGCGCATGTGAGTCACTTGCCAACTTTTTATTCAGTCACTGGGCCTGTTAAACAAGATAGTTTTCACTTTGCCAAAGAAAGCTAGAAACACTGTATCCTCAACCAGAAGAGCCTGAATGACAAGTGACTCATATTAGGAATTCCTTGTGTTCAATCAACTACCCTTGATGTGAGATAAAGAGAGTTGATGAAAACAGACAGAACCCAGTTTCAGTCTTCTCCTGGGAAGAGTGAAGACCTTTTTTACATAGGGACAAATTCATTCCTGGCAAAAGGCTTTTTACTTTAGTGGAATTATATCAAGGATGAAAACAGGTCATCTTGTTTTGTAGTACATGCTTCACATCAATGATGAAATAAACTGGGTCTCAAAGGAGAGGTGATAAAAAGTCAGCACTCATGCTTTGTTGTGATTTCTTTTAAACTATAAAACCTTCTAATGCTTAGTTTTTAAAATATATTAGTTTGATTTATCATTGACTTATGCTACACTAGGTGAAATGACAACCAAAAGCTTTTCATAGAAAATAAAACACTACTGTCTGAAATCATCCAGACCCAGCAAAGCACAGGTATCATAGCCCTCACAAAGAAACCAGAAAATCAGAAACTACCTGCCTTAAGTGTCCAACTGGAAGAAGGAAAAAGAAAAAAAAAGAACAAAGGCTTTCTAATTATTCTGGATATATCTGTTTTTGTATGCTTGATTTGTGATACTTTAATGAATCCTGATTCTCAAAAAAGTACTGGGTACCTGTTTACTGAGAATTGGGCATATCATACGAGGCATCCGAAGACAATTTATGGGAAGATTCAAGAAGAGCAAGCATAGCTGAATATTTATTTTATGATCCTATCCTGGTCTGAACTATAGCTTTTGTAACCTGAACATCTCTTTTGTACTATTCTGAATATATTTACAGTACTCTATAGTAATGGTTGCAAATGCTGCAGTCACACTATCATGCAGTTGGCTATACTGCTTTGATCATCCTACTATTTGGGTTATTTTACGACAGTATTAAATGGCTGAGAACTGCATAGAGATGACTCAATTGTATCATTAACCATGAACAGCAACTACATGTTACCAATCTGTAACTACCCCTGAACAATGTAAACAGGAAGCCTGGTGCTGGAAATTCGTTTTGAGGATTTCCACTGTTTTTGCAGGCAATATTTCAATGATCCTAGGTCACAAAAAGTCACATATTAAAAAATGTCTTCATGAACTGCCAGCTAGGAGTTTTAACTGTTGCTGGAGCAAAAGAATAGACATTTTCAGCAGTTCTTAATGAGATTTTTTGTCACTGCCTTCAACAGAATTATATGAAAAGCGTCACAGCATTTTAATTTAGTTATATTGTAATACAGTCCCAATGATATATCTGACATAATGTGTATGATACCTGTGATGCATTTTTATGATTAAAAACATAATCTCTACTAAACATTAACAAGACCATTATGTAAATTAAAATGAACTTTAGACCTCAAAATTGATCCTCTCCAAATTAAGGCAGTCATGAGCTATTCTTGCAGTGAACATACACCTACTAGAAAGTTTTCATTCTGCTGTGGGGATTGGCCAGAAATTTGGGCACTGAGCCAGTCAGAATTTTAAAATGTGACGAGAAACAGAGATAACTTGGTCTTACATGACGTATTCAGAAAAAGATGAAAGTTTCATTAGGTGGGAAAGTATTTTCAAACCCAGTCCAGAGACAAAGCATGTGGATTTGATCATGCTTCCTTTGTCCACATACACAACACACTCGAAAGTGCATGCTGGTTTCTTGATCATCCAGACTTAAAGAGCATGTACCACAGCTTCCCCCCAGCATTTGCACCTGGGTTCCTAATTCATGGAAACTGCATCATGGGGCAAGAGGACAGCAAGTGACCTAACACTGCTGCATGGCCGAACAGCTGGGTCGTTGCTGGAATAGCCCTGTTGTGACAAACTGCTCAACAAATTAATTCATATTCACAAGAAACAAAAATCAGTTAATAGTAAAAAAAAAAAAAAAAGTGCAAAATACTGCAAAATCTTTACTTTATTGAATGTGGTTATAAACACAAAAAAGTTGGTTCTATATTTCCACGACTTCAGAGAGAAGTGACTGTGTGACAGAAAGAATCTAGGAGATTCTCTGCCAGGAGAATCTTCTCCATTACCAAGTTTATACAGCAGACTAAGAATATGCTCTCAACTTATCTACAATAAGGATAGCCTGAAAAAAAAAAAAAAAGAAAATCTAAATCTCAAATTCTGAATATTTATGCAATGTTGTAAAATGCTATACGTTTGCAGGTTTGGGGGGTTTTGTTTATTTGGGGGTTTTTCTTTTGCTTCTTTTTTTGCCGTTTTGGTTTATCCCAAAAATCTTCACAATAAGTTCCTGGGAACAAAGCTATTTAAAGTAATCTTCAGAAACTCCCATGATGTCATCTAAGATCAAGCATTTCTACTTAGATAAGAAATATTTGAAACACACAGCAGAAGAGTAGAACAAATTTATAACTGCAGATTCCATCCAGTGCATTTTGTGGAATATGGAAGGGGACAAGGACAAAAGTCATACTGACGACAGCAAGGAAGATATCACTGCAGAATTAACTACAAGAAAAAAACACCCAGCTTATTATTCAAGCATCCTTCTAAAAAGGTACTATATTTTCAACACACTGTCAAAATATTGCATTTAATTGTTTGTAAATTGGTCTTCAAATCCATACAAACATTATTATTTTAGGATATCTTTGCATTTTTCTATATTTAGCCAAATTTCCAGACTCTTCATGCCTCAGAAGACAGCAGACCGAAAAGGAATCAATATCAACATCAGACCAACAGAAAAAGAGCTCTGGCTCTCACAGGCTTTTCCTTACAGGGGAAAGGAAGTCTCCCACCCCCACAACAGATCACAGACAGCCAGCGTTGCTGTTGCTGGAGGCATTTTCACAGGGCTTGCTTCTGGTGTCAGGGAGCAACAGTCAGCCCTGCCCTTATCTGACAAGTTCACTGATTCCTCTCTGTTCAAATTGCTGCAGACCCCCAATCTCCCCAAAATCTGCCTGATTCCACCCACAAAAATCTTTCCTCAAACCTAACTGATCCCTCAAGGTTCCCACCTAACTTCTTCTTGGGGATCACCTGCACCCCCACAGCTCCCTCGGACCTCTACTGACCTTTTCCAGCTTCCTCGCCTGACTCCTCCCAGAACTCCCTTCTTTCTGTTCCCTACAACGTAATTTGCCACTGCCACAAAATAGAATTGCATTATTTTACCAAGCAGCCTCAAGTCAGTTAGGTACATTTAGATCCATTTCCAAATACTGTGCTTGGAGGCTCTCCAGTCGCAGTGAGACATCCGTTTAAAGGCCTTGGTGTGTCTACTGACTTGGCTGACTTTGAATAGGAGTTATAGAGACCTAAAACAACGAAGAGAACCAATTCTCTACTGTATGTTCCAGCCAGCTGGATAAATACATATATATATATATCTCGATATATAACTATATAGCAGAACAAATTGTGTCAATAATTATACTGAATTTTACTGAAAAGCAACCTCTATATAAACAACAGAACAAATCAAATGAAAACACAGTAATCTGAACAAATGTTTTCAGTGCTAGAAAGTGTAAGGTGAGCAAATTGCTGCCCTAAGGACAAGGTGAAAATCCCTAGCCCCTCTTTCCAAAGCAAACAAATAGTAGTGAAATGTAATTTGACGCTCATTTCCACCAAGGGAAAACATTTTGTCAGCCACCTCTTTTTTTTGAGGTTGCCTTAACTTTGTTTTCTTGTAATCTGACACTAACAAGCGCTCTCAGTAACTATCTTAATGACTCTCAGGGGAAGGCAGTTGATCAGCAAGTGTACTAACAAGGCCGAATTATGCTGTACACTTCAGACCCACCTTGCTCAAAAGTTCTCCAACAACTTGATAAACATTGAGTTAGATACATTTTACTGCTCTTTGGCCGCAAGACCCATTTTACGTATGGATCAAATGTGTTTTTCAAAAGCATCAGTTTCAAAACTGGCAAAACATTCTGTCTTTAGGAACTCTGCAGAAGCTACAGGTTTTCATTGACTGAAGATGTTTCTCCCCAGATACCTCAATTTTAAAGCACTAAAAATTGAGGACTTTTAAAAAAGATGGACATAATTGATTTCTTGAAAATCACATACAAGTCAATGATATAACTAGAAGCACAATCCAGAAATGTTAAAATTTAGTACTTTGTACCATCCAGGCTAGCAGTGACCAACTGAGACAGACTGCAAATTTGTGTGTTGAAGACTATGATATGGATTTATTTTTAAGGGGGCTTACAAACAAAGCAAAACACCACCAAAGCTTGTACCACACTTATGTTTTTTTAATGTTTTGATGAAGAAACTACTTGACTTTGATTTCAGAGTTTCTTTATAGTTTTTGAGTGACAGGCAGCCCTTTACATTATTAATAAATGTTTTGAATTTAAAGTCTTTAAAAAGTTTATTGGGAGGAGCTTTGAAAACCCTAGATATATAAAGCAACTCATCATAACACTTATAAGATAAAGCTTTTTTCACACTGAACTTTGGTTTAATATATCAGAGTCATGATTTTAATCACAAATTCTATGTAATGTTGAAATAAATGCCAAGGATGATGACTAGAGGAGCTCTGTCTTTAGAAATCTCCCATCAAGTAAAATGGGAAGGTAAAATTCACACGTGTGCCAGGAGGGATCACTTCATCATCTCAGAAAAAAATTCAGTCCCAAACAGAGGGTAAGTCCAGAGCTTGTACACTGAGCAGTGGAGAAGAAAAGCAAACTTCAGCCTGAGAAGCTCCTGCTCTGATTCATGGCTGAGAACAGCCTGTTTTCCACTAGTGATTTTGGAAGGAGAGGAGGAATTCCAGTCTTCCAAGCTAAAATTAGCCTTTGAAAAAAAGCCCCTTAAGAACCTGGTCCAGTGTCCAGCACCATCTTGAACTGCACAGAAGCAAATTACTGTACAAGGACTGAGCGATGATGCATCTGGCCCTATAGAATTCCTCTAGATCTGCTGCTGTTTTCTTTTATTGATCTGAATTCCTTCACTCATTAAGTAGACAGGCTTAGTGCAGGGAAGAGTTTTCTTTTCCCCTTAGGTCACAACGAAGCAATAGATCTACTTCTGCTGCAGCCTCTGAACACAGCACAAAATCCAAGCAGCTACATTGGTTCAGAATTAAGGTCCATCTAGCCCGGTTTCCCATTCAGCTCTGTGTAAGTGACTCTCCCTAGGCACAGCCGACAGCATAGAGATAAAGGCTGATCTGCAAGCAAGGCAAATCAGATTAATCAAACGAAACAGATTCTGTGGTCCAGAGATAATGAACTTCACATTATTAATGAAGCAATACACAGTTACAGTAGAAATGTCTTTAGGAGGAGAGGAAAGTTGGGAAGGTTAGCCAGCTCACTAACCAGCTGAAGGCTGGAGAAAGGGGTAACAGGAGGCCGCTCTATGAAGTAAAATGAGAGAATGGGGGGAGAAAATTAAAGCTAGAGGTGAGAAGTAGAGTTCTGGAAAAGTTAAGTAAGAAGGCTTAAGGGCCAAGTGTGTTTCAAATGGCTTTGTATAGGTGAATGGAGAGATAACTGAAGCTGACCTCAAAGCAGCCTCTGCTCTTTCTTCCATACTCTTGGCTGCTGCCATGTAATGCCTTCTTGGGAAGGAACGGGAAAGGAAGGGGATGAGCTCACTTTTGTCTCAAGGAAGGAGAGGGTGTGAGGTGGAACCAAAAGCACTTACTAGTGCTGTTTTTGTCCTCAGCTGCTAAAAGATGGGGCGGACAACTGCTACTGCTCCTGCAGAGATGGCCTCCTGATTACTTTCCTCCCCAAACCCTATGAACTCCTCTACATACACATAACAGCTTCTTTGGCTGCAGCAAAAGTAATAGAAAGGAGGAGACAAATGGTGCTTGAGCAGCTGGTCTCCTCTTGCCCAAGGGAGACAATCTGCCACCCGCCACTCTGTGTTCTGCATTGGCCTAAAGCACCCTCTCGCATTCAGACGCTGATTCATGGGAACGTCATGCTTGATACAAGCACGCACACAAATATAGACGTAAAATGAACGGAGATGTCTTGAATGTCATGACGAAGAGATTTTAAATAACTGTATGACATAAAATACAGAGATTTTGTCATCCATCAAACCACCAATGGAAGAGGACCCACATTTCCCGAATGCTCCAGTCTCACAGTTAAGGGAGGCATTGCAAATCACCCTTGCTTATCACCCACTGTATGATCATTCAGTATGATACTCCATCGGTGATTTTCACATACATTTTCTGTTTAGAGATGAGATTTCTACTTGAAAAACAACTGCAAGCTGTCATTCTCATTTATGGTTCCATCCTGAAACTTCTTACGTATGTGCAGCAAAGTTTGTAAGTCATCTGCATGCCAGCAGAAGTGTGAGTAGCAACCAAATATCACAGTCCATTGCAAAGTCCTTTGCAATGATTATCAGTAAAAGTCAAGTTTCTTGATTTTACTCAAGCAAGACATAGCAGCAACAGCATCATTCATGTTAGAACCATAGCTCACGTTTAGGTACAGGGCTGGCATTTGACATACAGGAAGTTTACATTTTGGTAACACAAAATCATAATGTATGGTAATAAATATACTGGAAAGGATTTAATCATATGTTTGTATCATCATAAATTGACAGGAACCAGTGAATTAAACAGACACCTCTATCTCTTTCACATGGTAACTCTCTTAGTAGTTACAGAGTATTTCACCTTTCATAACATAAGGGTTTTTTAAAGTATGTTTTAACTTAAAAGAGCTTCAGTGTTTATGCAGGGTTTATACAGATTGATCTGCAGTAATCTATCTAGAGTTCTTTGCCTTGATGAGAGATATTTGAAGTGGTGCTTACTGTATTCTGATGCTTCACCCATTGCATAAAGAGCTACTTCTGAAAAAGCCCATGATGTACTGGGTAAAACATCAAGAGCAATTAGATTTAGCAAAATTATTCAGAAGAGGCCCAAGATCAAATAAACATTGCTTTTCCAAAGCAGAGGGGAACACTCTCATACTTTTTGCCTAACAACAAGGTACTGACAGCGGTGTTTCAAGCAGGATGGGGCCAGACTTTGATCTCAGCAGGGGGGCTTGTGTTAACCACAACTGCAAGCTGTCTTAAAACCCACAGGTCAAGCAGGTATTTTTAGTTCTATTGTGAAGACATAGAAACATATTTTCTCTCATTTCAACAGCAGGACTATTTATTTTGGGGGGGGGAAGGGAGGGGGAACTGCAGACAGATATATTGTTGAGATAAATCAAAAGAAAAGAGACATTCAATATTTATCCATTAAGAAAAAACAGAATACTTCCTGTGTGACAGAATTCCTCCCACCCATTTTAATGGCTACATCCCTCATAAAAATTTATAGGCAAGAATTAAAGAACAACATTCCACAGCAGGAGTCCTAAACATTGCAGTAACGCTTTAAAATTGTAGCATTTTGGACAATTGTTGCAGATCATTTCAGTAGTCATTGAAAGAAATCAGATTAATTCAAAATTTGAAATACTGCCAGGGTGGGAGCAAGCTATTGTTTAATCCAACACATAAAGATGAAGAAGAAATGTGAATGGAGACACATCAATTACTGGAAGTATCAGACTTTCACTGTAGGTAAGTAGGATCCAGGTTTATTAAGGCAGCCCCTAATGACCAAGCAAGAATTGATCTCTCTGCCCTAAGCAGTGGTCTGCAGGTCCTGTTCCTCCAATCTTATAGTCAAAATAGACACAACACATAGATCACGAAAACACATATACCATTTAAGTGTATATCACTGTGTGACGCAGCAGACAGCAAGTCAGATTTTCAAGGCTTTCTGATGTGGTCAATTTGTAGGGAACAAACTAGAAGGAAAGACAAAGGAAAACAGAGGAAAGTGATAGAGCAGAAGGAAGATAGGGGGAGGTGTCTGAAGCAGAGGTGACAAAACAGTGAAGGAGCAGAGGATAGCACAGACAGTCACAGCCCAACAGACGAAATCCTGCCATGACAGCAGAAATCTTTCAGAATATTCAGAGGCCCCTGCAGCACAGACTGGCTGGACCATACGCTTGTCTTCTGTCCGTACTTCTACCCCAAGGCCAAAAAGCAGTGAGAGACAGAGAGGCACCACCTGTTCCCTCGGTTCCTCCCTTGCAAAGGTCTGAATGCGAAGGATTCTGGTGGAAGCTGTACTGGAAATAGCCTGCATGTGGTTACGGCCTTGAGCCTGCAAAACTTGCACACATGAGATTCCCACCGACTTGGATGGGAATTTTGTGCATAATTATTTCAGTGTCTGACCACAAAAGCCATAAGTGGAATTAAAACATCAGCTGAATTGTTAAATATCCAGAACCTTGGCACCAAGATAATATGGTTTAACTTTAGACTGAATACATGACATTTACATCTATATATTATCTTATGTGATCCTGGGTATTTTAGTAGATTTTCATTTACTGCACAGAAAGAATAAATTAAAACTTGCCCTATATGGTGGTAGTAAGGATATTACAAACACATATTTTAAATCAAAGCAGTTTGCCCCCCCCCCCCACTCACCCATGAAAATTATTTT
>Ga0065711_1031487_pt1 | contig 29528 bp, 18 predicted proteins | sample Hoacrofraction12_FD_59098 | JGI IMG/M metagenome (GOLD analysis project Ga0065711, IMG submission 59098) | Hoatzin crop microbial communities from Cojedes, Venezuela - Epithelial fraction 12 v2 (version 2) | ecosystem: Host-associated > Birds > Digestive system > Esophagus > Crop | place... | reverse complement strand
CAGAGGCGCGGTCACGGCTGCGCATGTGCGCGGGCTACCTCCGTGTCTGTGAGGGGACCTGGAGAGCTGGTAGGGCGAGGGGTGATGCACTTCCCGCGCTCCAGGCCGCGCCAGGCGGGAATGCCGTCTGCTGGGAGGTGAGGCTGAGGCTGAGGCTGTATCTTCTTTCAAGCGGATCTGTTTTTCCTTGGACTCGTTATAGCAGTTTACTGAGGCCCCTGAATTTTCAGATCTATGCGTTGAGATGCAGATAGAAGTTGATCATACAGGGGTGCTCGTGGGTGATTCGTTCATTTATTCTCACAACAGTTTTTATGTTATTCAGGCATGAAGGAGAGAGAGAGAGGGTGGCCCGTGATTAAGGTTTTCACCACTTCAATCGCTTGTGAGTTACAGTGAGTGCATCAGTAGCGTCCCCGAAAAGAGTCATCAGGATCTCAGTAGACAGACATCCTGTGTGTTTTGCACCGAGGTGCCTTACTTTCCCATAGTCAGTGCTGGAGTGAAGACTGAATTAACCATTCTGTGCCAGAAAGCTGTGTTCAATTGCTCATTGCTTAGTTTTTTTAAGTTGTTCATTAAAGGAAGCTTTGGCACTGTCCAGTAGCAAAATTACAAGGTGGTGAGTGCCATGTCATTGTGCCTTTTTTTTTCCCATACTTAAACGATTGTGGTTTGGTTTTTGGGGGGGTTTTGCTTGTTGCTTTCTGTATGCACTGAATTTAGCAGATTTGACCTGGCCATTAAAATATGCTCGGCTTGAATTGTTATCTAACAATACTGTTGGAATCAGCTTTTATGCATTACCAATTTTCAGAAACATCTCTCATTTTTAGGATACATTATGAGTTTTAAAAGTAAAATACCAATTGAGAACAGTTGTATATCCTCCAGAAATTCAAAATGGCTTTGACTTACAGAATTAATGTGCTGAGCGATTAGACTAGAGCATAATTCTGCTGCTTTAGATAACTTTAGAGTTTGAAATGGTCATGGCAAATCACTTCCATGAAATAACAGCATACAGTTATGTTCTAGTAAAATGCTTGTATCATAAACTGACTAGTACAGTAATTCAAAGTCTTTATCTGATGCCCTGGCACCAAACTGTGGTTACACATGCTGATATGAAATGCTTTTCAAATAATTGAGATCTTTGCAATGCGTAATCACAAGCTATAAAGCTAGGGGTGAGCAAGGCCAATGCTAATAATAATTAAAATTAAACTTCTTGTGCATTTCTCAGTTCTTGAGGTAGTCGAAACTGTTTTGAGAAGAAAAAGTGAATGTCTAGATAGGAACATAATTGTTTATAACAACTTTCTAGCTTTGTAGGCCAAGGAACAAAGATAAGTGTTATGGAAATCTGTAAACAAGATCATGGAAATGTGATTACAGAGTTAATGAGCGCTTGAACAGTAACTGCTACTTAAAGCATTATTTGATCAAATAGGCTGCACTGTTAATAGCCTCTGCTTGTTGTTTAAAGAAAAAAAGAAAACCTGTTTGTGTGGGCTAACTTGATAATAACCACATTTAGAAGCCATGAACAAGGTAACCTCTTTTTTAGAATCTTGTCATACAAACTATCAAATCCTGCCATTAGAGAATGACTAAATAGGGGAGGGATTTTTTTGTTGTGTTTTTTTTCTGAGAGAGTTGGAAGCTAGAACAGGATTGAAATCAGACTGTCTCAAAGTGCAGGAACCTTTAGTACCTTACAGCATGGTGTGAATACCTGCTGCTGCAGCCTCTGCATTGCCACAGACAGATACCATGTTGTGCACATGGTGAGAGTTGTTCTATTTGGCGCTGTCAGGTTGGCTCTAAATTAGTTGATATGTGGACAAAAATGCCTGTTACTGACTCTATATGCAGGGAAGAGTTTGAATGCAAACCACAGCAACATGTAAGCTACTGCCTGGGAGACTAGTGGTGTAGTTTTGAAAGAGGCTAAGTGAAAGGAGAATGATCTTAAAGGGGTCTGACGATTCTGAAAGCTCATCAGTGAGATAATTAAGAAAATGCTAAAAAGAACAGAACCATCTTAATTAGGTTCCCAACCCAGGGAGAGAGCTCCTTGCTGAAATCCTTTCTCTAAAGTAATAGAGGAATGCATATAGACTGAGGGAGACTAAGTTTACAGCAGCTAAGGTGGGGTGTGCAGCATCTTTTATCTTCACAGCTTGTCAGGCAGAATAATCTACCTAAAAATAGCTGCCTGAAGTTGAGCTTTGAATGTAAAATCCTTTTGCCCCTAATACAGAGAATTTCGGCAACTTCACCAAACACCGATCTTCACCTAGAGCAGGGCAGGACTTCAACTACGTGTTTAATCTCTTGAAACGGCTGCAGTACCTTGCAGACAGAGTCACGAATTTGTTTCTGTGCTTCCTTGCAGGAGGTTCTACTCTGGAGGACAGCTCTGTATGTGGAATTGGCACATAGTGACCTTGTTCATTCTATGTGATTATTTTCCTAAGACGTGCTCTGTTGGTATCTATTTGTTCTCCCTTGCCAAATACTTTACCCTGTGAACTGGTTGGAACAGGGACTCTGTTGTTGATATGTTTGTCACTTGTGTCACATGGTAGAATCCCAGTCTGTAATTGAGGTACCAGGGAGTTATCATGGTACAAATAGTCTGTTTTCAAGGAAAAAGTGATAAATATGGTGCTCTGTGTCAAATAATTAAGGTTCTGGAAAAGTTTCTTTTCTACTAACATGTTGGCTAGTACATGCACACGGTACCTTTCAGCTAAAGGTTGAAGTCTGTTTACTGAAATTCTGTCATCCTCTGTTTCCCCATTTTATCCAATAGGAACAAGCAGCAAGATAGGACACATCTACTGTTCCAGATATTTCCCAACAACTTCTCCAAAGAAGAGAAGAATCACTGTTGGACAAACAAATGATGTGGTGAGTTAAGTGAAATTACTACCAAGTCCATTTCCCCCTTTTCCTGTCCTAAGTCCTTGCTGAAATAGCACGAATGGTGAAGAAAATGAGCTTCTTCTCATGTACAGCAGATTTCTAGGGTTCCTTTCTACCAACCATACACCTACAGCACATAAAAGCTTGATGTCAATCGTAGGCCAAATGCTTCATAACTTAGACCATCATGAGTGTAAGTCCCTACACAGGACAATCTTATGTGTATGGCGGCGATACCTAATTCCAATTAACTCAGACTTGTAAATCATGCTGTCAAAATTCAAGACAGATGTTTCAAAAACAACCACATGTAATTTCAATGACCATTTAGTAGGCATGCCACTCTTCCTCAAGTTAGGGAGCTAACTATGACTTCAAGTACTAGCAGCTAGGGTTGTACCAGGACAGCAGCTCTGGACCTAGCATTTGATAGGGATGAAATCCTCCCTGGTGTCTTGAGGAGAAGGGGAAAAGGGTGTCAGAGAAGAACTGGATTGTTACTGGACAGCAGATTTCCTGAACCAGGGCTTCAGTCAATTCTGCTGTGAGGAGCTATTTTCCAGAGCAGCAGGTTCAAGTTGCTTGGAGTTCCCTTCTGGTAAAAATCTTCTGCAGTCTGAAGTAGGCAAGGCTGCAGTTGCCTTGGGAGTGTCTTTGTCCTCCTTTGGTTTGTGTTAGTGAGCATGCTCTTGAGACCAAAGCAAATCACAGAATTTGGTCCTCAGAAAATGAGCAGAACTGTCTTGAGATATGCAGCAAGGAGTCAGCAGGTGATGGCTGAAAGACCGAGGACAAAGGAAAACACTAAAAAAACAGTGTCTTTAGAGGCTATCACAGCTACCCTTGATCATCTCTCTATCTATCCAGCTGTGAGGCAGCACTTTCATCTGCTAGGAAACCTGACCACTGTCCTCAAGAACCTTCATCACAAGTACTGCGCAGGGCTCGGTGAGTCCAAGTGGCAAATTTTAGTGCAGGAGGAAGGTAGAAAGGAAATTGTGGTGTTATGGAGGCTCTGACAGTGTATGTACAGCTGCAAATCACTGTGCTATAGTCAGGGTCTGAAGAATACGATATTACTGTGGATAAGGTGGTGAGGAAAATGAGTTTGAACAGGGGAACACTTCTGGCATTGGAAAAGCATAGGTATTCCTCTGAGCTGCACTGGTAAAAGCAATTAATCTGCTCAAGTGCATCCTCCTTTTCTGGGGATGGTGGTTGATGCTTTTGGTACCCTTCAGGGTGTACCTGAAGGGTATTAGATCAATAATCCCTCTGACTTACAGATGGAGTCTGAGCCTGGGGCCGTCTGGAATCTTGCTAGATACTTCTCTGATGTGCTTTGTGGGCAGGCAGGGACTAGGGGTATTTTGCAATTCATGTGTGTAGTGGTTTTCCAGTCATGATCAGTCATGCAGTAATGCATAGGGCAACAGGGAAGGAGTTATAGGATATATGCTATGGCCAGGAACAGTCTTTTGAAAAGTTTTCTGCATCTCGCCTCCTCTTTAGTGTCCCTTCCCAGCATTCTAATCAAGCTGTGCTTTAAGGGCCTCCAGATAAGGAGACTGGGCCCAAACCATCATGTTCAATAGCCTGTGATGGACCTATCATTCCCAAATTTATCGAACTCATCTATGGCTTGGTGTTCACAGCATCCTATAGCAGTGAACTCCACAGTTCATTTTTATGTTGAGTAGAAAGAATATGGGGGTTTTTTTCGTTATTTTAAATATGCTGCCTCTGATTTTTCTTTTGTGTGAAATAATAAATATTTTGTTTTGTGTGTTATCTGTATCGATCATGGTTTTCTGTGCTCTTTTATCACCTTTCTTCCAGTCTGGAGATTCTGTGCTAGTGTGTGCTGTCCCTTCGTGTGTCACAGAATTGCAGAATGAGTAAGATTGGAAAGGATCTGTGGAGGTCATCTGGTCGAACCTCCTGCTCAAGCAGGGTCACCTAAAGTGAAGTGCAGATACTCCTAGTACAGTTCTGTGGTGCTTGACAGAGCTGCCTCCTAAACTGTCTGCCTGCCAGTACTTGAGAGATTCCTTCCAGCCTCGCTATAAGCATTTCACGTCTCTTCATGGAATCATTAGCATCTTTTTCCTGTTTTTATTTGAACGAGTGCTTTGTTTTGTATTAAACAGAATGGCAGCTGAGCATCCAATGAAAAGTGTCTGGAGGCATTATCATGTGTACACCTTCAGGCAAAAGTGAAGAACACTAGGATAGCTATGTCTAAGCATATTCAGGCCCCAAGAGTGGCTGCTCAACTAGTAGAGTCTGCACTTGCACAATAGCCTGCCCAAAGTGTGAGGCCCTCTTTGACTTGGCAGCTAATTACATTTGTGTTAATGGGACTTGCACCTCCTCGGAAAAATCTCTCTCTTATGGTCAGTCCAAGCACTTGCATGTACATCTCTGAGTTCTCCTGAACTTGACTAAGTTCTGAGCTGTGATCTTGGCTTGTAATAGTATGTCCCAGACCTGTTTTGTTAATAACAACTCCTTTCTTAGATGGCTTTTAGATTTCTACCCTCTGAGTTTATTAAATGTCCCTATTTAATGCTGCTGCTTTTTTTGACCAAAGCAGCCCTTTGTTTGGAGCATCGGGAAACACTGCCTAAACCTACCTGGAAGACGACAAGAGAAATACAGACAACTGAGGTCTCACACATTCTACTTCACTTGTTTCTCACTGTGTGGAAAAAGTGAACACAGTGCCTGATGCACAAGCCAACAAATGGGTTAGCAGGTTAAAAGCAGCAGTGACAACACAAAAAGCTTTCCAAGGGACTCCTAGGTTCAACAAACTGGTTGAGATGAGGGGTTTTGGCTCTTCTGCTGAACGGTCCTTCCTTGGTCACCAGAAGAGTCTTGTGCTAGCCAGCATCTTCTCCATCCCACTTTCTTGAATGGACAGTGTCGCTAGCAGGTGTGGGAGCAGGGCTGGCCTTTCCCTCATGTGCTGCCTAGAGCTCATGGCAGTGGCTGCCCTGCTGCTTGTTCCCAGAGCAAACGCTAGGAGTTTTCCTTTTTAGCAGCTGAGAGACATCTTGTCAGAGCTAGGCAGTCCTCTGCAGCTGTGGGTGTGCACAGGCGGACTTGCCTCAGCGTGTCATTCGTCAGTCCCAGGTTAATTGCCAGTGAAGGAAAAACTTCATACAAGCACTATAGAAAGAAATCTTGAGTTTCACTGTTCTTGACACCAGCAGCTTGAGCCATTAATCCTGCTGAGTGTCCAAAGTCTGTTTCTCTCCTTCATCAAGCATGAGACCCTCAGCCCATACTGCCAGCCCAATGACAATGTGCTGTTAACTCATGAGCGTTAGTGTTAGGGCTTGCACTGCTGTGCAGGCTGCATGCTAGGACACTTGCTCTTATGCCCTGGGGTCAGGGCTCGTGTCACCTGTGTAGCTGGTGTGTGCTGTAACTGCATGCTGCCTGCCAGCCACAGGTTGTAGGATGATTCACTATTGGTGCTAGTGCCTGGGTTTATGCTGTAGCTGCTGAGCATCCCCTGATGTCTGTCCTACTGCACAAACATCAGATTTGTGCTATGTCGTGCTCAGTTCTTGGCCCGGTGTTAGTACCAGGGCTCTCAGTGATGTTTGTAACTAGCTTTCAACTGAAACAAGCATTGTGGAATTGCTCTGTAGTAATTGTCACCCTCCAGATTACTGCTTTGATCTCACAGGGTCCTTTTCACTGGACCAGCAAGAGCATGACTCCACTCACTCCCGTGTCTTTTTCCCCATATCCCAGTTCTCCCTTGTTGATTACTGCTCTTGTCCTATGCTCACTCTGTTCTGGCTTACAAGAAGTTAAGAGGCGGGATCTGTTTGTAGGAGGCAGTGTCTTACAGGCATGCAGGCGAAGACTGAGTGTACTGCCGCTGCCTGATGCCATTTAGCTGTGTCTACAGCAGATGCTTTGTTGACATCAGGAGAAGAAGGGATGGTATGCCAAAGTCTAGAGGGCAGCACAGCTATCCCTTGATTGCAAGTGTGCAGACCCTGCCACGTAGCGGGGCTGGGTTTTTGAAGTCTGACCCAGCTTGAGTCTTGGAACCTGGAAGGCAGGACTCGGGTTAGGGATGAGACATAAAGTCGCAGCAGTGCCTTGCTACAGCCTTGCTAGCCGTGCTCAGAGCTCAGTGTACCCCACAGCACTGAAAGGTTGGTGCCCAAACACTAGTGACTACATATGGTGGGAACTAATGCTGTTGTGTATAGCAGAACTTGGTTGCATTCACAAGTTACCTGTTTTGAAAAATTAGAAAATTCCTCATAAAGAATTCTAAACTAGCAGAGAGATGGTTCAGGTGCAAAGTGAAACATACAGAAGTCAAGAGCTCTGTGTATTATGGTTGTGACAACTGTTTTGCCTGCTGTGTACCTACTGTTGGCGACAGGTCATTTTTTTGTGTTTGGCCTATGCCTCCTTTGCCCTGCAAAGTGCTTACGTGGAAGAGGCACAATTAAGGTGACTAGTACAGCTGTGTTCCTGGCACCTCCTGTCTGTGGATCCTGTCACTGTGCAGCTTCTATTTAATTTTGTAATTTTTTTTCCATGGACATTGATGGGGTGTTGCTATATAAAGACATGCAGCTGTATCTACACTTGAGTGTATTTTTAATCCATGTGGGTACAGTACACAGAACAAAAGCTGTCCTTGGAAAAGCCATGTAAAATCTGATTATTTCATATTCTTTGCATTTTATCAGGACCTTTTCTATCTTCTCAGTCATCGAGTTCATTAAAAGCTACATGATATGCCAGTCTTTTTCCTGTTTTTAGCACCCTCCTTGATCTGTGGGTGAAGCAACAGAATTGGAGGAACTTCAAAGGGACAAAAATGCAGGAAAACTTACTCAGACAGAAAAGTGACATATAGTGTCTGTACTGTTAAGTCTGCATCTCAGCTTGTTGCCAGTCTAAATAACCTGTAAGTGACTCTCAAGCAGTTGCTGAGAAAAGGACATTAATCCCTGCTTCACCATCTTTTGAAACAAGAGGGACCCATTCTGTCTACAACTGAGGGGACTGTGCCAGAAAAGTGCGGCGTGTACAAGGCTTCACCTAAACAGATAATTCTCCCAGTGCTTTGCTCATGGGTTTGCACATAGGGGACAGTTTTTCTGAGGGACAAGAATTGAGCTAATAAAGGCAGGGCTGCTCAGAAGTGCCTGAATAGTAAAGCACACTTTGCTGCAGGTTATGCTGTAGTCACCACCAAAGAGTCCACCCCACACACTGGTGCCATATGCAGGAACCAAAGTAGCACCTCCAGGCCTGACCCCTGGCTTCGAACATGGAATTATTTGTGCTTTTGGAAGGCAGCTGCGGGTGAAATGTATGGCTGTGTGTGGAGAAGGGGTGGCTAGCTCTCCAGGAGTCTTGACTCTGAGGACTGGAGCTCTGGTGATGCCTGGATGGGCAGGAGCTGGTGGCTCAGGTTTACTTTTATGGTGCTGTGTAGTCAGAGCAGACTGAGCCCTTGGTTTCTGTCTCGCATTCACAGCCAAGATCCCTCCCCTTGCTGCTCACTCAGTGGAGAGCTACGAGGAGGAAAGGATGCTGTTAAGCTGCACTTTGCTCCAGGACTTGGCACATCCTTTGCAGTGTCGGCTGTTTTCTGAGCAGAGATGCTGCTTGCCTTCTAACTGATGCAGCGATTCCCTATTGCTCGTCTTGAAAGGAGCTGGAATCATAACCCAGAGAGCGAGCAAGTGATGCGGCTGCTGCACAGAGAGTGACTGAGAGGAAGAAAATTGGAGACTGGAATATGTGCCTGCCTCAGCAGCACTGCAGTGGTAAAGCCACTGACTGACTACGTGCAGGTTACTGTTCTTTATGCATTGCTACAGAGTACCCAGAAGTCGGGAGGAAATGCATCAGCCTCCTTTTTCACTGCTCCTCTGTTGTCATCATGCATTAATTGCTGAGAGTTATTTTCCTTCCTGTGGCTGACTGCCTGCGTCTTCTCGTACTGCGGGAGAGACACTGAGGGAGAGAGCACAGCACCAGCCCAGTGTCCTGTCCCACAAGGAGGATTTTGCATGATGTGCCAGTGCAGTCAGGGGCTACTGCAATGGTGCACAGAACCTCTGGAACAGCTGGATTTAGGATTATTAATGCTTTATAAAGGTCTCACAGACTCCATCTAGCAATTAGCTGGAGACATCGGGTGCCCTTTGGGGCTTGCTGACTGCTTGCTATTTTCCTCTCATTACTGGTTTCACACTCATCTGTGCTGACAGCATTTGAGCTAGGGGAAGGGACTTTCTTGGACAGGAATTGGAGGGTGCTCTTTGGAAAGTGCGGGTGTGAGCTCTGGAGGAAACTGCAGTCTGACCGGCCATGGCTCAAGCAGCTAAGCAGCTGAAGAAAATCAAAGATATTGAGGCTCAGGCTCTGCAGGAGCAGAAGGAGAAGGAAGAATCCAATCGCAAGCGCAGGAACCGCTCTCGGGACCGAAAGAAAAAGGTCAGTGACACTGAGGCAAGCAGCCCTGTATCGAGATGCCCGTGCTCGTGGCAGTGAGTGCTGTTTGCATTTTGGGGGTGGGCATGGGGTGAAATGACAGAGATGCAGTCTGGTCCTTGTACAAATCTATATGCAGTCAGCACAAGAAACAGCCTGCCAAACAGAGAACAACTTTTGGGGCCAGGAATCTGCTGTTTGCCCTGACAGCTTCGGGTGAGGGAGGGTGGTGATGTATAAAAAAGCCAGGTGAAGGGGGAAAGGGAGTGAGGCGTTTGTCAAGGCAGCTAAAGAGACTCACTCAGCCCAATAACAGATTTGATCTCGAGGATAAAATTGCTGGTGTCTAGCTTCATGCAGTTTCCCAGCATTGCTTTGTGTCGGCAGATCAAAGGGGTAAAAGACCCCTGCCCCTTTCTCTAGTGAAGGAGCAGTGTTGATGTCTACTCCATGCCCTGCTTGATCTCTGCCAGAACACTAAAACCAGGGTACAGTGGGAGCAGACCGCTAACAGAGAAAGCAGTTTTCTGCAAGAGACTGTGAGCTCATGTGCTGCTTAGGGAAGGCTATATTTGTGAGTGGGACACAAGTCATCCCTCCCAGCAAAGGCATGTTACTTGCTGGCAGCGGGTGAGTGGGGTCAGGAGCAAGAAGAGGTGTCTTTCCCCTCTACTGACACAGAAGCCAGGCTTCTTGCATATCCATCATCTCAGCTTTGACCATAACCTCTTGTAACGAACCATTACGTTTGACTGTTTTCCTGGGACTGCCATAGAGCCTCCTCCCTTCACCGTTGCCCAGTGCTGGAGCCTTGGGTCCACCAGCTGTTCCAAGCTGTAGCTCCTCTCTGGAAAGTCACTGCCATTTTTTTCTTGCCACCAGCTTCCTGCAGGAGCAAGCACACTGCTAAGATAGCTTTGCTTCCCCTTGAAGACCTCTGGAACAGAATGTTCGTCTCACAGCAGGGCCTGAGGGTGTATGTGTATGTGCTTTGCACCAATGCAGAGGGGCAGTGAGGAGAGAGGTGAAACCAAGGGTAATGAAGGGTATATATGAGAGGAAGTTGCAATACAGGGATGTCTTAAGTGGATTTCTCCTCTGCCTTTAGAAAAAGACTTGGAGACTTCCATGTACCCCTTCTGAGCAAGAGCCTCACAGCAGAGCTCTGCTGCTTGGAACATCTCAATAACTGCACCCTGAGAGTCCTGAGAAGAGTGCTGCTGAGATGCTGGGGACAGGCACTGCTAACCAGCCCTCAGGGTTTTATTCTTCCTGCCACACTGCTGGACAGCTGCTGATTCAGGCTGTCTGGGCTAGTCCTGGACACTGGAATTCCTGGATTTCTTTTGTCCCTGTTTCTGGTGAAGGCTCACTCCGTGAGTCTTTGAGAAAACCATCCTCCTCCCTTCTGGCCTCCCTCCCCAGAAGCACAGTGTACATGTGTCTTGGGGATGGTTTGGGAGATCCAAAGATATGTGCAAAGTGTCTAGACTTCCTCATGTGGAAGGTACTAGAGAGGGCATCATCTTGCCAGCTCCTCGTGAGAGACCCGAGTTGTGCTTGCTGCCAAGACACAATGTGACAGCAGCGGGGGAGCTGGAGAAGCGCCACTGAATACACCCAAAAGGGTCTGCTTCTCTGGGGTGTGATAGACTTTACAGTGATAAACAAGCCTTTTGTAGTATACTATTTGGGATTGTCACAGCATGGGGAGCACTGAGCAAGGTCTGCTTGCAGAAATCAGCAGGGCTCTGGGGCACTGAGGAGGAGCTGATCTTCAGCTATCTCTTCCTGAGCGGTGAACCCAGGGAATGCACTGGCAAGGGAGGCCTACCTGCATCTCACCTCGGTGACTTTGGGCAGGGTGGGCAGAGCTCCTGTTCACCCTCCTGTTCCTCTTGGGACCAAAGCTGGGTGTGAGGACGTTTGCTTTTCTTAATGCCAGGCCATCTGTCCAGGGCAGCACAGGAGGGGTCTGTGTCTGCAGAGAGCAGCTAATTAGGGAGGAGATATCTTCAGTGATAACTGCTTACTTCATGCAGGCCCAAGGCTTTTCCCTGCAGGGCCTCTTTTACTCGAGGCTGGCAGAGCAGCTTGCCTTTTACGTGGCCAGAGGGCTGTAAAGGAGTTTTGGTATGAAGGACCACCAAACCAGGAGATTTTGCTATTGGGCCGGGTCTCTCTTCTTATTCCCTGCCCCCAAAGTTTGAGTGCCTGTAGTGGTGGAGGTTTATTGTACAAGTCTCCTTGGGAGCAAGCTGAGGGCTACCAGAATGTGTTGGAGTTTCTCATTCTGTTTTGCTGCAGCAGTTGTGGGGTTTAATCTCTGTTAGCCTGGGTGACTGTTAGTGCCCTGTGAGTCTGCATGGGGCTTGTGCCATGTCTATGCAAGAGGCGTCTCTTCCGAAAGGCTCCTGTGCTGGCCACTGGAATGAACTGAAACCACTGCTGTGTCACTGGGTCCTTCTGCTCCTCCACCTGTGCCTGCCTGTTGTCTCTTGCTTCATACACAGATACAGGCTCTTTTGGGCAGAGGCGGTTTATTTGGTCTGTGTTTGTACGGTGCAGCATACCAGTGTCTTGATTCACAACTGAGCCCACTGTGCACCGCTGCAATGCAAGTTATTAGTAGGGGGGTAACCTGTGATCCAAGGAAGTGCTAGCATGACACAAGGCAGCAGAGATGGCCAGAGGAAGGAGATGACGGCCCCAGAACAAGTTTCTTCTCATCCCATGCAAGCTGGTGTTGCGTCTTGGGGAATGAGAGCTTTGTATCCTTTAGCATTTCCAGCCTTTTTTGTGTGGTTGTGTGTGTCCCATGAACTGCATGGATGAATGCTACAAGAATCTTGTGTCCTGTGATACTTGGAGGCAGTGAGTTCTGCTATTTTTTCTGCTGTGTTGCCCAAAACCCTTGTCCTTGGACCATGATTATAGTTGCTGCTTTTTAGTTTCCATGACAATTCTTGGCTTTTGTATGAAGTGCATGTAACGAGAACCTGATTGACCTGGTACTGTCCATTTTCATGTTGTGTGTCTCTCATTTGTCTCTCAGCACAGGGACCGTCCAGGTGTATAACCTTGTGGCTACTCCAGTATTGCCTGCCCCCAACCTTTGTAACTCAGACAGTGAGAGTTGATGTTTCGTTTGACAGGGGCTGCATCAAGGATTTAAGGAATAGTATCTTGTCACTCACTCTTGCTCTCTGTGCAGCCTAGCCACTCTTGTGTTTTGGGCTGAGCTGTCCATTAAACAGCCAGACGTGTCGTGAAGAGTGCTTCTGCTCTGTGGGCTCTGCAGCATGGCTGGAGGTTGCCTCAGTCGGAGGATGACCCTAGGGAGCAAGTTTTCAATAGTCCCATCTGTTCCCACGTTTGTTGTAAGTGCTGAATTGTGAGGAATTATGAGGTCTAGCATAATGTGTTGGTGGCTTTTCAGGATGCCCTGTAGACAAGCACGTGTGACAGGGAGCAGCCCGTGAGCAAAGCAGGGGTGTGAATTGAATCATAAATGTTCACTGCCATTAGAGAATTTGCCAAGTATCATCTGGGTTGGCTTCTCACTGTTCCTGCTGCAGTATCCTAACTTCAAACCTCTGTGCATGTTGCATAGATGGCTAGTTCATAGGGGGCCAGAGACAGATACTTCTGCTGGGCTGCATGTGGAGTCTCCGATGTGGCCAGCTGCACTGACAGGCAAGTGGTGGTGGACAGTAGCAATATCTGTGCTTTGGATGCATCTGTCTGTTTTTTTTTTTTTGTGGTTCTGGAGGCAGTGGTGGTCAAGAACGCTTCCTTTCTCTCACTGCAGGTGTGCTGTGGTCAGGCTACCCTGAGAGGCAGAAAGCCCTAGGTTGGAAGTCATGCAGAGCACTTAAAAGATACAGTCCTGCCTTCTGCAGGGTTAGTGGGGAGCAGCACAACACATTGTGAGGCAGGTCTGTAACTTGTCACATGAACATACTGTTATCGAGTCCTTTTTGACTTGCATGTGGCTTGTTATGGTTATATATTAAAGGTAGAAAATGGACCAAATCCCTTTCCAGGAATTCTGGAAGTATTAGCAAAGCTCACCAAATCAGTTGTTAGAAATGGCCCAAAATGTCTAAACCCCAAACTGGGGCCCAGAGTACTTGGCTTACCTTTTGCTTCAAACATGGATCTACAAGCAACTTGCAGCTGTACCAAGTGCCCCGAAGATAGTTTGCTAGTGCCTGGAGTGCCTTGCAACCTGACAAGCTTTGACTGAGACTAGTAAATAAAAGAAAGTTAATACTTTTATGAAAATCATTCTTCCTATTGAAGTGTACTTATTCTGGTACCAAATCCAGCCAAATATCCAGTCAAGCATGAAAAGGGGCAGACACCTTCATCCAAGGAGTACAGAGAGGCAAATACCAGCTATGCTCCTCAGTTGACAAGTGGGCATGCGGGATTCATGGAGCAGGAAGCTGGAACCTCTAAAACATCTATGACAAGAGTGCTATGCAGAAAATAATACCAATAGCACTTCAGTAACAGCAGCAATGCTAATAATGTCCAAAGAACTCCTCAAGTGCACGTGTGTGAGCATGTGCAGTCTGTGTGCAGCATAACTGTGGCTAATGGATTAATTAACAATCTAACCAAGAGCTCAGAAGGAAATTCTTGTAATAATTGCTATAAATGTTTAAATGATAAATGATTAGTATGAAAGATGTGATTGATACATCCTTTCAGTACATTCAGAGTAAGTTTTGCTTGGGCATCTGTAGAATAGAGGACAAGGCTACCTGAATTTACCACTTCGTTTTTTTCTTCTTTTTTTTTGGGGGGGGGAATAGTGAGGAACAAACTGCGTTTCTCTGTCTGTCTTTCTGTCTGTCTTTCTGTCTGTATTTCTGTCTGTCTGTATTTCTGTCTGTCTGTATTTCTGTCTGTCTGTCTTTCTGTCTGTCTGTCTTTCTGTCTGTCTGTCTTTCTGTCTTTCTGTCTGTCTTTCTGTCTGTCTTTCTGTCTGTCTTTCTGTCTTTCCAAGACCAAATTCCCGGTTTGAACTCTCAGACCACAGAGGATTTGAACTTCTGGAAAAAAGAAAAACAAGGATTCCTGCTGCTTGGCCAACCCCCCTTTTTGAACTGAGTATGATATCCATGGTATGGAATATTTTCATTGGCCAGCTTGGGCTAGCTGTCTGGCTGTGCTCCCTCCCATCTGCTGTACATCTGCTCATTAACTGAACACAGGAGACTGGAAAAAGTCCTTGATTTCTTAGCAAAAACTAAAAACATCAGTGTTATCAACATTCTTGTGGTACTAAATCCAAAACACAGCAGCTACCGGGAGGAAAATTAACTCTATCCCAGCCGAAACCAGGGCATAGAGCATCTCACACAATGCAGTCTTGAATGGTAAAAGATGATTCCTAATAAGAAACTCTCTGCATAAAACTCCTTGCCTTTTTTCTAGTTGTCCATTTCCTGGAAACAGCACACCAAGCAGTTTGAGGGTTTGTGACTTGCCACAGTATAGGCTGGCACCCATGCTTGGTGCAGTGCTTATTCTGCATGCTGCAACAGCAAATAGGTTAGTGCTCAGTATTACCTACTGAAATACATCCCAGCAGGAGAGGCTGGGAGGGTGCTTCAGAGAAGGGAGACAAGACGTTTGTGAGAGAGGGTTTGAAATAGGTGGTAAAGGGAGAGGTGTTTCCATTTGGCAGGAGCTGTGACAGAGAAAGCTCTTCCACCAGCTAGAATGGAACAGTGGGAAAGGGCAAAGGGAGCACAGAGGATTGAAGGACCTCCTTTTTATTCTCAAGCATGGATAAGAAATAAACGTGAACATAACTGGCTGACGTCAACTGTCAGAAGAAACTCCAAGCTGAGGTGTGTGAGGTGAGTTGGGGGAGGGGCCAGATCCCGGATGGGCAGCTCTGAGAAGATTGAGGTGATGTGGAGGATGCTAATGAGAATGCCTTTGCATGAAAGAAATTTTGCATGCTTAGGAAGCTAGGTAGACGTGGGAAGTAGAACAAGCCAAGTAGGATTTGGAACAACAGCCACAAGCTCAATCAGACAGAGGAGCAATTACAGATGATTCCTTAGTAGGACAATTGAATGGTCACATAGAGTGACCACGCTTGTGCTTGTTGTGTGACAAACAAAAGAGCTCACTAACCTGCTGTTCACTGATGAGCTGTGTCAGGGTGGAACTTAAGTCCAAACTTAGGATCCCTGACATGGAAAATCCAGACACCTCATGTGCAATAAGCACATGAGAAACTGGGGTGAGAAATTGCTGCTGGAATGCTGCCAAGGAGAAGCCACTGGGGCTATTCTGTCTGCTTGCTTGCCATCCTTTCCAAGGGCTGTCACTAAGCAGCAGCCTTCAGCTTGGGCTGGGTTTAGAGGGGCTGCAGAGAAGAGAGTGACGGACAGAAGGAGGGCGACGGATTTCAGCAGACCTGGGCTGCAGACAGCTCAGAACATCCCTGGAATAACTGGACTGCCGAGCGCTATTGTGCACTCCTCCCATGGATGTCTGGCCTGGTACAGTTGCTGGATCAGGCTACCTGAATTCTTGTGTTCAGTGGCAGTAGATCCTGCCAAAGATGTGACATGGCTGTGAGCAACCCAGGGCTTCACTGGCTGCTGTGTTGGTATCTAACCTGCAAGCTGGATGTCATCAGCAAGAGAAAGGACCATGCCACCTGCAGGATCTAAGAGCACAAAGCTGTTTTGTCTCCTTTCTCTGCCTGCTCCTAGAGCAACAGCTCCAGGTGCAACTTCTGTTGTCTCCCACTACAAGTTTTGTTGGTTTCATCAGCCAAAATTCCTCCTGCCTCTCCTTGCACTGGAAGAGCAATGACTATGCAGGCACGTTCCCTGAGAAGTTAACCAGCTTGTGGTGTGGCACAACACTGAAGAAGGCACCTTTGGGACCATGTGAGATCAGCACTTGGTGAGGCCTTGAGGATGCCAGATGCTCCAGCCGGACTCCAGCTATTGGCAGCAGCTCTTTGCAGTCAGGACTGGGTGTCTGGACTCCAGTACTCTGTGTCTGAGGCACTTCTTCTGCAAAGGAATTGGTGTCTTCTGCCTGGAACATGATGCTACTGTGCAGTGGCAGGGAGAAGGGGCATGGGGTATCAGGACAGCCAAAGCCTTTGAGACTCAAGGAAGTCCTAGCTTTTACCAGTTTGAATGTAACCAGGGGGACAGTGTAGACGTAGAACTAAACTCTGTGACTAGGAATGGGCTCAATCGTTAGCTATCTAGCTATTATGTAGGCTTTCAAAAGGATTTTGCAAATCAAGGAGCCATCTTAAATCTTTCTGTGGGTTGTGTGTGTGCTAGGTTCAAAGCACCAGTATAGTGTTGAATCTTTTCTGCTGTAAATGTCTAGCGTGTAAAGCTGGGAATGTATTTGTACACAGAGCTGATGCCAAATTGGGGCAAAGCATGAGCTCCTTTACAGGTCAGGCGGTGCACTAAGGGGTGGAGCAGTTGTGGAGGATTTGCAAACCCTGCCCAGTGTGCCAACACAGAACTGTTTTGTGTCACTGCGAGGTAACTGCGACCTTCCAAGCTCTGTCAAGGTTGTTGGGGAAGCAAGTTCCATCAGGACTTGGGGAGGATTATGACACCTGGCTGCACTGTCAGGAGATTCAGACCTCTGATTCATAGAAGCTTAATAAACATTTCATTCTTGCTTTAGGCAGGATGGGGAAGTACAGGATCTGTGTGTGATGATGACTTCCTCTGATGCTGTTTGTGTGACCTGCCACTGGAGTCCTGTACAAATGGAAATGCTGTCAGGATGAAAAAAAGCATCAGTGCTACACAGTATTGTACTACTCTGCTGTCTGAGGCCTATGACAGGATATTTTTCTCACAACCCACTAGGATTTCGACTCCATCTTTCTCTGTGTCTCTCTGCTGTGGAGTCAGCAGGAAGAAGAGGCTGTTTCAAACTTACCTTTGACTAAACTCTGTCCAATTTCACTCGCCACTGCTCACAATCACCCTCTAGCATTTTTCTAGTAAGTTGCAATGCAGCAAGCGCTAGTTATAATGGGAGCATTTGTGCTCCTAGCATTTGTGTTTTCTTTCCAGTGCTTACTTTAAGTGTGGGGAAGGGATCACAGAGGGAAGTGCATGGCATATCTGTGTGCAGGAAGGAAAATGTCAGCGCAGAAATGTTCTCAATGTTTTTTCACAGTGGGGAGGTCACAGGAGTTTCTGGCTGAACATGATTTGTTGCAATGGGGACAGACCAAGAGCTCTCTCAAATGGCCCAGTTGGAAAAATCGGAACATTTGTGTGGTAGCAATTCCTCTCTGGTGTTTACCTTTTTCTTCGTTCACTGTCTGCCTTGCCCTTTGCAGGATGTGGTGCCAAGAGAGCCTACTCTCTCAGATAATGTGAGCTAATGTATAATGAACCATGTTTGACTTGGGAAGTCTATCCCTTTACCAGTAAATAGTCGTCCACAAATACTAAAGTCAGTTATAAGTGAAGAACGGCTTGTACAGTGCTTAGCTAGCAAGGCATTTTAGAGCCTGTGCCTGTGTCCTTTACTGACATTTCCAGGCAGGAGGGAAATGCAGCACAGTAATGGTAGGGGGAGTGGCTGGCGGGTAGAACATGAGCAGAATACAGCATCTGGATAGGAGGGATGTCAGGTCAGAGCAGACCCTCCTACTGCAGGGACTCACTGATGGGGGAGGAGGCACTGAGGGGAAGCTGGTGCCATTCTGCACTGCTGCTCTGCAGGGTCTTAAATTATTCAGGTAGTAATGACACCTATATGTGCTTGGTGAGCCCACCAGTTAGCACTGTACTGGAAGGAGCTGAGCAACATTTGAAACCTTGTAGCATTCAGAAATCTCTTTTGGGAGCAAGTTCTTTCAAACTGTGCCCTATCCTCAGCACCCTGTCCCTTGGCCAAGGTGTCTGCCCAAGCAGGGCACTTGCTGTGTACAGGGAGTGAGTCCTGTCGAGACCCAGTGTCTTCAGGAGATCAAGAAGCAAAGGACAGTGCCCTTTGTGAAAGTCCTGTGCTTGGTAGCCTGTGAGGCTCGTTTTTTTGACGATAGGAAGCCGCCCTGTAGCGTGCTGAAGCTGAGGTACAGCGAGCTGGAGCTCAAAGGAAAGCAGCTTCACAGAGTGCTAAAATTAGAAGTTTAGTCTGAATTGTGCTAATTTGGTTTAATTGTCTAAGTGTGTCAAGGTTCTTCAGAAATGTACCCTCTTTGTGCTGGTCTGGAAAGGTGCAGCATCACTGGGGGCGTGATGGAAGGATGGGTCAAGGATTGCAGAGATTCCCTACCCTACTTGTATCTCTCTAGCAGTCCTCACTTCCAGCTCTCAAAATGCTGTGAGGGTAGATTCTGAAAATGTTAGCCCTGGATTGGATAGGCCAGCCTTGTTAAAATCTGAGCTAAGTAGAGGGCAGCCTCCTGGGTGCAGGGAAGTTCCTGACATCTCTCTGTAAGGGGACTGCTCAGTATGGCAGAACCATCTCAAAATTCACATTTCCTTTCACAGCTGAACTATGTCGTGTTTTGAGCCACAACACTGCAAACAGCAGCAAAATTCAAGCTCCCTTCCTATTTGCAAACCAAATTTTGCTGACTGGGTGAAACATTAAGCCAGAGCCATACATTTCTGTGTAGGGGCTGCAGGTGGTAGAGGACTGTGTTAAATCTATGCCTTCAAAATGTTGCAGCCTTAGTGAAAAATCTACAGCAGAAACAAAGCAGCAGGTATTCGCCAAAGTGTCTTGGGAGGCGGAGGGAGAGAATGCAGCAGCAGGAGAGCATTTAGAAAACAGACAAGGTTTCTATATTTATACAGAGATGAGGAAAGAAGGAGAGAGTGTGCGCGTGCGTGCGTGTTTGTGTGTGTGTGTGTCCAGGTCACTGAGAAGACTCCTGTTTAAGCAGAAAGGTACTGCAGCAAGACAACAAGCAGAAATGAAGGTTATAGTCCTTCACTGCACTGGGGTGACAGGACTTTTCAGGGCTTGTAGGGTACGTTCATATGCATGTGTTGGACCTTTTAAATGGGAAATGCAGAGAACAGAGTGCTGAAACCCTTTGCAGAGTTATAAACTATGTTAGATTTTTAACTAATCTGATGGTCTCTGCGAAGGAATAATAAACATTTTCACCTTTTCACAGTGTCATTTGTCCAGAAAACTAAGGCTTCCAGACATTCTGCAGGAAATGCATAGAGTATTCAGAGTCCAGTTAGTTTGTCATGATGCCATGCCTGGAATAGGAAGCATTGTGTCTTTCCCAGGACTCACTGACTACAGCACAAAGCAAAGAATAAGATAAATGCTATGAGCATGTGCTGTTTTGGTGGGTGAGACAGACAGGTGTGGGGTGAGCTAAGGACAGTTTCAGCTTTAACAGTGTACTTCCTGACTTGCACAGAGCATCTCTGAACATGGGAAAGATACTGCCCCTTTCTGTGGTTGCCTCCCTGAGCGCTGTGCAGATATCTGACTGCTGACCATGGGTTGCAAAGGCGCTGACCTATCAGTGCGACTGCTCCATCTACATCTCGTTCCAGTTCTACCCCGTGTCATCTGGCGCTTTCATGGGCCTTGAGGCAGTACAGATGCCTGGCATCCTAACACACTGGATGGGATGTACTCTGAGGGTCTGTCATCTATTTTAAGGAAAATACTGGAAAAGAGGAGGGTGGTGTCTGTGCTGTCACCTTACAGGGACTAAGCTGTCAGCTCAGCTCTCTGATCAGCTGAACTTGCCTGTGTTCACACAGGGTCTCAGAGCCTTGTGTTGGGTGAATGTTGTGGGAAATGCTGTACTAGGCTTTCCAAGCATTTGACCCTTCCAACTCCAAATGTGCTGCTATTAAACTCAATGTCCTCTCAGATACTTCAGCAGTTTTCTCTCCTTCCTCTGTCCCCAGGTGCAGGCGCTGCCTCTCAGGCCTGAGAGCTGTGTCCGAGCATGCGTAGCTTGGAGAAACTGTTGTGCTGAGCAGTAGATGCTAGTTTCTTCCATAGTCCAGCTTTAAGTTGTCATTTACACATTAGTTGTTGTGAATGGCACTCAGAGACCTTGGAATCTGTTGTGCAAATGCGGAGTGTCCTGGGAAATTTCATAATGCATGTGCCGTCAACCTGCTATCTCCTCTCATCTAGCAGCCTTCTAGGTAAAGTGCTGGTGAGGTTGTCATGCTGTTTCTTGGAGTATGCCTTGGTTGTGCTGCTGGAGGTACTATAGTCTGCACTGCTCCGTGCCTGGTGTCTCTGACTTAGGAGTGTGCAAAGAAAGAGATTCTTGTGCTGGTGCTTTGGATGGACTTTGATCATGACTGGCTTTGCTGTTGGAACTGGGGAGTCCAGAACAAGCCAGTCCCTTTCACTCTACTGTTCTCTATAATCTTTTAAAAACAAAGTTAAGCTGGTGTTATCGACATGTGGAAGGATTCAGAAACTACCAGCCTTTTTAACACCTGATATTAGTTGGCTGGGAGAAGCAAAAGTTTAACATGCAGCACATCAAAACTGTGAAAATACATTGCAACACAAGGCAAATTCCTACAAGTCAGTTGTCCCTCTTTATGCAGGTGTCACACAAGCTGTAGTGATGGAGCAGAGAAATGGCTGCTTTGGGCTGTACCTTGCTTCCACTGGATAGCATCTGTCAGAGCTTTAGGCAGACATGAGATGCCAAACAAGCTCTGAATGGGGAGAGGAGAGAGTGAAAGGGATCTTCCTTTGGTCTGCCTGGGTATCAGCTGTATTCTGTTGACTGAAGTGTGAGCTTTTACTGTGTGCTGTAATCATATGCACACCTCTTCCTTTTCCAGGTTCTTACTCTGCTATTTGAATCAGTAATGTTCTGCTGGAAATTATTTCCATGGATTTGATTATGGGAGTAAATCATGTGTTCTTAAATAAGTTGCTAAGCTTCAAGAATCCATTGTTCTTTACTTGTGAATCTCTGCATGGAGTTTCTCTTGTTTTGGGGTGTTGGTTTGTTTCTTTTTTTCCCTCTCTGTCTGTCTGTCTCTGTCTTTCCCCCCTCCATTTGGCTTGTGGATGAAAGTACTCAAGCTGGCAGTGGGCATGTGGAGTGGACTGTGGGATGGTGGTGTGCTAAAGAGTTCTCAGAAAGTGAAAACTTACCTAGTTGGATTTTGATCTTGGACTTGCTTTTACTGCAATGACAAGTGTTATGGTTCTGCTTCCCATCTTTAATGCTGAAACAGAAGTTATATCTGTGGGCCAGTGTCTTTGACACAGGGTATTTCAGCTCTAGGAGATGCCTGCATGAGGTCTGTATTTGGCCTGCAGGCTATAATTTTCTAAGCTCTTTCATTCTTCAGCTCTTCTCCTGGCAGAATCGTCTCAGCTCACAGTGACAGTAGATTCAGTCCAAGCAAGCATTGCTCAGGAGAGCATGGCCTGGCAGCCCTCTTTACACACAGCTTGGACGTGCCACTGCACTGATGCATAGCAGCGTGTTCCTGTTGAAGAGCAACATGATGGTCAGCAGGCTGACCCCTCTTCTGTGAGTGCTGGGAAAAATGCTTCCTGTCAAGCCTGTTGTGAAATGGCTGCAGAGCTGAGATTGCAGTGAGAGGAGCTGCAGTATCCCAGGATGAAGTATAAAATATCTGCTGCCCATCAGTACTGTATCAGCAAAACTTTCAAAACTTGTGAACTCATCCCCACCAATGGTGCGATATGCCTCTCGGACCTGCCAGAGGAGTCCTCCAAGGCCATCAGCAGCTCAGTAAGGCATAGACAAGATCACCCTCTCTCCATCCAAAGTGTCAGGCAGCAGCATTTACTGTCTCCTGACATTTCAGCAGGGATCAGTAGCACCTCCCTAATGGGGCCTCTCAACGTACTATGTGGCACCACTGTCAGCAGCAGCAGAGGGGTACTGTCGCAGACACTGTGGGAAAATTGCAAATATATGGGTCAAGTGCTGCACTAATTCACTTTGCTTTAAAGTCATGCTTTAGAGCTAAGAGTACTGTGAGGACACTTGAAGCGAGCTGATCCAGAGGCTCTGCTCACAGCTGCAATAGAGGAGCAACTTCCGGACGAAGCTTGGAGATAAGGTCCATTCACTGTGAATGGGCTTGCATATTGGGAATTTTAGTCTGAACAGACTTCACCTCTGCAGAGTTGATGTGTTTTGTCCATTTTGCTGGAAATAAATGCAGTATTGCACACAGGAGCAGGATGGAGGATGCCCAGTAATAACATATGAACCTGTAGTTTGTTCTTGACAGAAAGAATCTATTGTAACATACTGGGAGAAAAAACAGAGCTCAGCAGTGGAGGAAGCTTCAGAGTTTGCTTTATTGTTCTTGTGAGATTTCTGGAGGAAAAAAAACCACGAGCCAAACAAAGCAAGTAACACACTTTTTGTCCTCTTTCTGGAGCTGCAGCCACTGCAGTTAGCTCCCCACCCTCAATCTGTCTGCTGTTTACTGTCAAGCTTTGCCAGCAGGTTACTGGGATAACGTTAGGCTTGTTTGATGATGCAAAGGCCTGGAAAATATGCATATATGATTTTTGTGTTTAAATTGAGAGGTGCAGAACATGACAGTGATGTAGTTGGGAGCTGCCGGGAAACAACAGAGATTCAAGAAATCTCTTTGAGTGCCTGACCCTGAAAACAAGGACCTAATTTTGGCCACGTTTTCGAAGACCAGCATGAACAAACATGCATACAAACATGTTGTTTGGAGGATGTCGTGCCTCTGAAGAGGCATTAAGGGTTGGAAAGCGGTAGCAGAACAGACTGCAATGCTGGAGGCTTCCAGCAGGCCCACATTCCGAAGCACAGTCAGCAGGTAATGCAGCAAAGCAGCTGTAATGAAACCAGTGTGCTGTCACGTCTTTGCCATAGTGGGCATCCTGGCTAAAACTTGTTTCTCAGCTGCTAGCTGCTAGCAGGTGAAAATGGGTCCTCTTTTCTTTTGAAAAGATCTTAGGGAAGCCAAAAGAGGAAATAATTAACAGGATTTTCTTTACTGTCTAATTCCATTCACAGGCATGCACAACCAGAGTATTCATTGTAAAGCACGTACTTAGACTCCCCCTACACTCCAAGAAGTTAAAAGGAGTAAATCTAAAGGTTTTTAGATTTAACTGCCTTTGTAAGCTTGGTATCCAGCATCCTCTGTAGTTGCTGTCAAAGATCCTGTGATGCTTTTCCCAAGGAAGCGTGTACATGTGTATGTGTGCATGCGCACATGTGTGGATTGGCTTCTCTGTTCAGCCAAAAGCTTTCTTAGGTAAGTGCATTCTGCTTCCCTCAAGTCCCTTGTTTCTCCCGTTCCTTGAGTTCTGTGTAGCATTTCTGTGGTCTGCTAAGGCTGCCTCCTCTTACTCTGGGTATGGGAACACTAGTTGAGCGAGAGGGCGAATGAATATGGGGGAAACTTTGCAATTGTGGAGTAGGCTGAGTCTTGAAATGAAAGTGGTGGAAATGGCAGAGTGCAGAATATAGATGTTCTCTCTGTAGGAGACTTCTTCAGGTTTCTGTGTTTCATATTGTAAAGCAAATTCTGTCAGATGTCTAGCATAAAACCCCCTCAAATGTTTCAAATCTTCCTCTGTGCCCTCATGTTTCAGAGCTTCTTGGATTCTACTGGACTGCCCTAATCTGGTAGCTCAGTAAGGGCACGTGGTATGCAGGGATTGGTGTCCAGCATTTCCTGGCACTGACAGCACTGTTTTTTTGCAAAGCCTCAGGGAATCCTAATGCTAAATGCTACCAGAGGATTCATCTTTAAAGATAAGCAAATGTGCCATCCTTCTGAGCTTGGAGGTGTCCTTGCAATGCAGGGGATCTCTGTGAGCTGCTGGAGGGGGGATCAAACAGCCTGCTCTTGCTGCGGTTTGCACAGTCTGATTGTCAATTGAATGACTTCCGCCTCCTCCACCTGTGATGCAGTGGGAGATGGGGACAGCATTACGCTGCATGTTACTTGACTCTGCTGGCTTTTCTGTGGCCTGTAACTGCCCTTCCTGATTCCCCATTAGCTGCCCTGTGGCTGGCACTCTTGTGGTGCTCAGCTCCCAGCACTTGCTGCCAGCACTGATAACCTGGAGTAACAGCATCTTATTTTTGAACCATTGAGGAAGGGAAGGGGGATTTTTTTATTAATAACCAAAATTGCCCCGTGAAATAGCATCTTGCCTGATGTTAAGTATTAAACTCCACTAAGTGGGTGAGCCCGAGCACAGAAACAACAGCATGCTGGTAATGACTTGCTGTGGCAGGAGATGGCAGCGGTGCTTGCCAGTGTGCTGCTCCTGCTCCTTGGAGAGCCGTCCATCTTCGGGGCAGTCAGGTACTCCTCCATACCGCTCCCCAGCTTCTGAATGGCATTTTGCATGCTTTAAACAGATCAGCACATCAAAGGCTGGCAGATCCTCGCTCTGACGTTGCCATGGCAGCAGCAGCTGAGAGGATTTGGATGTTTCTGGGATGGGATTGTGTTGCTGGAGGTGTTGGGGCAGCGCAGGGCTGCTCCCCATACACTGGCGTCCAGTGTCATCATGGACACGAGCATGCCTGGTGCTGCCAGTGACGTGTAGATCTCTTGCTGTGTAAAGGGACAGTCTGCCCCAGTTTAGGGGTGCTATGATGCAGACCTCTGCATCTGAACCGCTCACCTCAGCTCCCTCTAGTCTGGGAGAGAAGGAGGGAGTCCTTCCCATGCTGCACCGCACGTGGAAGTAGGTCAGCTGAATTATACCCTTAGAAATGCTTGTTTCTCTCCGCTGGCTCTCAAGGGAGCTGAGACAGCAAGCCCTGCTTGAAGTGTTGACTCTGTAGGTGCCTAACACTGTTATGCGCTGTTATGGTGAGACATCCGTCTGCCTCAGGTGCCTCTTCTGCGCCCTGCAGCTCTGTGTGTGCTGGATACAGCGGATTTCCAGGAGTGAACATAAAGCTGAGCTTTAAACACTGTGAAAATAGGACACAGGTCTGGCTGGGCAGCACGCTACAGCAGCATGATCAAGGGGTCTGCTGCTGGCCCTCCCTATTAATCTGTCAAGCTGTGTTCCCTTGGCAAAATGCTCCATACTCCTTATTGCATGCTGTGAAATTGCGCCTGGGATTTCAGTGCTGTTTTGTGAGCATTTCTCTTTTGGGTGATCCTGGCATCTCCAGCCAATGTCTGCTGAGGGGACAGGCACATGTATGGCTTATTCCAACATACACATAGCAAATGTCCTTTGGGAGGGTGGTAGTGGGCACTTGGGAGCAGCTGGGTGGTTTGATGAAGGAAAGCAGGTAATTTTGAGCACCCTGCCAGCGCCGTATGCTGCCACAGCATACACAAGCAATTGTCAGTCTTGTGGCCTCAATGCTGTTGGCCAGTGCAGACTAAAGGAGATGATGATGTGGTAGTAATACGCTGTACATGGTTGTGATGAGTGTGGCAGACTGTCAAGTTTCTGTGCAATCGCCTGAATTACTTACAAACTCATCTGCAACAAAAGGTGCTTTTTGTTTTCATTGCCTTCGTGAGCACAGTATTAACGTCTCTGCTTCCCCAAGGCTAGGCTAGACTCCCTGATGGGGCTGGGGACCCAGTGCTTCTACAGATGGGGCATTCCAACACGTGTATCTGTTTTCTATGTAATATCTCTGAAACTCTCCTCTTGAAGTGGAAGGTATCCCTGCCCATGGGAGCGTGGTTGGAACTAGGTGATCTTTAAGGTCCCTTCCAACCCAAACTATTCTATGATTCTATGGTAAATGCAAAAACAGTGTACTTCTGTTGCCCATCTCTGAGAATCAGGTGAAGTTCCTGTTGCCAGAGGGCTTCCATAGCACTAGCTGTGACCTATAAAACAGGCTTGTCTTTGGGCATAATTGGACTTTCTCAACAGCAATTTCCTGCAGAAAGTCTAACTGAGGATCTGGGGTATGTCTGGTCTGTGTGTGCAGGAGTCCACTCTCAGGAGCGCTGTATTGCTGCATGTTCTGGCCTGTGCCTGCAGGTGCAAGACAGAGGAGCTGGGGTGCACGTCAGAGAAGTAGGAAGGCAGGCGAAAAGATGTTGACAGGAATGGAGCAAAGACCGTGAAAGTCATTATAATGAATTCAACTTTCTCTTTGTGCATTTACCCTGAAGTAACTCTGAGCTGATTTTGCTGCCAGGCTGCAGGAGACCTGTGGGTGAACAAAACCTGATTTGTTCTGTAGCATGGATTCGTAGGAGAACTTGGGGGTTCTCCACTGTTGCCTGGGTGGGGACTTGCCAGTGCCTATTGCCTAAACTCTGCCTGGTCCTGCTCTGCAATGCAGAATTGGATGCTGGACGGAGAGGAAGAACTGTCGTCCACTGCTGACCATGCACAAGTTTTCCAGAGTTTAGGTCAGGGTGAGCTGATCCAGGAACCACTATGCTCTGGTCCCATTTTAGCTTCCTTTCACTTCCACCTGTGCTTTAGTTCCCTGTCTCTAAAATCATAGGGTCATGGGATCAGAATGGTTTATCTTGGAAGGAACCTTTAAAGATCATGGAATCATAAAGGTTGCAAAAGACCTCTGTGACTTCTAAGCAAGAGTTGTCTGAGTGAGGCTCGTAGGGTAGGTTTGTGGGAAATATTTTAGAAAAGCCCTCTGTGGTGTGTGTGGGAGTTAGCACTGTTGTGGGTACCTAAATGCTGCTGCACAGAGGTACCCACAGAGATACACAGCCTTCCCGGTGTAGTGTCTTATGTTATCCGAAGAAGTAGGTAAACGAGCCATTGTGAAGCTGTTGCAAATACATTAGAGTTGGTTCGCAGCTGCTGTGCTGCAGAGAGCATGGCTGATGTGTCCAGCGATAGGACGGTTTTGTCTGTACCTGTGCTTAGTGATGGTGACTGCTAGAAGATTTGTCCTCCTGGGACAGTTCAAGTTCCGGGTTTGTGGTGGGCAAGTTTAAGAGCTGAGCTGGAGAGACTGTGATTTGTTCAGATCCCATTCTCCGGAGAAGGTTTCGTGTAGGCTGTGAAGAGGAGCAGTTGCACTGGTGTTTAGCAGGTGGCAAGGAAAGTTCACTTCCAGCAGTAAACACCCCCACATCTCCTGCACGGTAGCTGACAGCTTTGAGGGGCAGGTTCCAGAGAGGCTTTGTTCCCTAATTTTAACTGCTGAGGCCGGGGAACAGTGCTGATACTGCAGACATTGAGTGACAAAGGTCCACTGGGAGAAATAAAATAGTTGATCTCCTTCGATTTTAGAACGATAGTGAGACTCCCATTAGCTCTGCTGGGTCAGTGGAGCTCTGTCCTCACTCCTATTCTGCAGAATTGCTCACTTTCCAAAAAGTAGTGTATGAGTGAGTATTTCTGGGACTCTGGGGCTCTGTTTCTCTCATCCAGAGGAATCTTATGTAATTGAATTAGACCTTAGGAAAAGCTACTGTGCGATGAAATCATCCTAAATGCTGATCAATGAGAGCAGGGCTGTGAGCATACAATAGAAATGTGCACATCTCTTCTGAATCATTCATTAATTACCCTTAAATGGAACTCATGGGTTTCAAGATTTTAAGTGCATTTTCTGCAATCTGCCAAACTGTTCTTCAGAGCATTGCAGTAACTGGAGAAAGGTGCTGTTATACTGTGAGCAAAATGCAGTGGCGTGGGCTGTTGTTCTTGCTGTAATGTTTGTATCAGGTTGCCTAGGCATGCTAAGGGTGTCCAAGAAATAAATGAATCAATGGTATCTGGAAGAGCTAATAGTAACGAAAAGCTTCATGTGGTCATCAGAACATGGATGGATATGCATCCAAGAAAGTGTTTGTCTCCTTTGCTTGCTCAGCAAGGTGATGAACAAAGGCACAGACTTCCAAGCTCTTAGATGCCTGTAGAGGACTGGACTCTGGGAGGGAGTAGGAATGCACAGTTGTACTTCATACCTCTGGGCATTAACTGTTCAGTTCAGAAGGCTTGGATTAAGCCTTCAGGAAGAACAAGGATAGCAGGACTGAAAGGCTGGGAATGAGTTGCAGAGCTACTCTCTGCAACCAATTGCATCTTTTGACCCTGTTAATATTACAGCATTTGTTGTGCTGGTCAGTGTGCATTGCTGTCAGGTCATGCACAGTCACTCAGGAGCTGGATTACTGCTCTGAGTGGATTTCTTGGAGGACAGAAGAAGCTGCTTAGAATCAGCTGCTCCACCCTTGCAGAAACTGCCTTTCTCTGAGCCAAGCACCACAAGTAGTGAAGCTGTACGTGTGTCTTACCCACTGAGACACAGCTGACACCTCCTGCTGCTTGCAAGGTGTGTACTCAGTAGGTATATGGGGCTGAGCATGAAAATTTCTCTGCTTCCTTCATTTGAACTTCCTGTGGTGGTTTAAAACATGGCCTTGAGCTCAGATAGTTACATATGAAATGCTTCAGTTATAGTCTGGGAAACAGTAAAAACCCAATGTTTTTCCACCTGCATCCCTCCCAAAAGTCTCATTAAGTTGGACTTCATTCTGTTCAAGTATTAATTGCCTCTGGGTAAAAACAACCACACACATGGCACATGCTTCTGCTGAGTAGTAATGCATCAAAATAGCGCTGGAAGGAAGGTAATGGGAAATGGGGACCCTGTCCCAGACTTCTGTCTTGTAGGGGCCATGATAAAATCTGCAGCCTTTATTTGCTGCGTCTGTGGCTATGGAGGGCCTGTCTTTGGCACTCTCTCTTTCATAAGCAGGAGCAATATTTAGCTCTGATCACTGCTCAGGGCCCGATTTCCACTCCTTGAAACTCTTTTTGCCTGGCGCCTCCGCAGCTCAAACAACAGTGGTCTCTCTTGGAAGTCTGTTCTCAAATGGGTTTAGTTGAGGGGGCCCTTCTGCACAGGGGCAGCTCTATACACATCGCAAGCTGGTTACTGGGGCAGGGAATTGCTTATGTAGGGCAGTTCTGTGCCAGCATGAATGTACTAACCTTATCACAATCCCATTAGACATCACCTTGAGAAGAGAAAGAGGAGTGACCTTATGAGTGTGGAACTTGCTTTTGGTGGAACCTGAAGCTCTGAGCTCCTGGGAGAAGAGTTAGGGCTTTGTTTCTTTTGATCTTGGGGTTTTTTTCTGTTTTGGGCTGGG
>Ga0065711_1003956_pt1 | contig 29528 bp, 24 predicted proteins | sample Hoacrofraction12_FD_59098 | JGI IMG/M metagenome (GOLD analysis project Ga0065711, IMG submission 59098) | Hoatzin crop microbial communities from Cojedes, Venezuela - Epithelial fraction 12 v2 (version 2) | ecosystem: Host-associated > Birds > Digestive system > Esophagus > Crop | place... | reverse complement strand
TGCTGTGCCCCCTGCTCTGGGTGACCCTGCTTGGGCAGGGGGTTGGGCTGGGTGACCCACAGAGGGCCCTGCCAACCCCTGCCATGCTGGGATTCTGTGTGTTTTAGAGACTGAGTTTGGGCAAGCTGTTGTGTTTATACCAATATAGTGAAGTGCATACCTGATGCAGTTTGATGTTAGTCGAATTGTCATGTGTAGATGTGGCATTTTTTATCAGTGAAAGATTCAGTTTTGTGTGGAAAAACTTAACATTTTTCTTAACGCTTCTTTTGAAACAAGTAAGCTGGTGTTTCATAAATGGAAAAAAAAACAAACAACCCACCACCACAGCCCAAACAAACCAACCCTATAGCAGGAGCCAGTGTGGATAGCTTCCAGTTGCAGTGTTTATAATCTACTGAATAGGCAGCCAACAATGGGAAGTATTAGGTGGTTATGGCTGGGTGTTCCACTGCCTCATCCAATAGAAGGAAGGAGCCCTCCTACCTGGTGGATTTATTTACTTCTGGTTTATTTTTCTAGTCTGCAAAGAAAGTAGAATATATTTCATGTTAAAGCTTTACATGACTTCCGCTGGCATCTACTGAATTACAGATTCTAGCTCACAGTTTTAAAATACTTGTTTCTTTCAGAGCAAACCAAAGAGCACACAGTTATGGTACTGAACAAGTGATGAGTCTTTCACAGGTAGGGTTCTCCAGAGTGAGAACGGTTTGTAGTAGCAGGCTTGGACCGACAGTATTGTTATTTGAAGCTCTTGACTACCAGAAAGTCTCGATGTAAACGTATCCTGCAGGATCCTTGATGTCTTACACGAGCACTGAGAAGTCTTCTGTATAGGTGGGAGTGTATATACATCTTCGCAGGGAGAGCTTTGGGTGACCAGAGAGTTGCAGCCAGTCATCATGTTCAGTAGCAGCTTCTTCTGCAGGGAATTATCTTCAATCTCATCAACCTGTATTAAAATCATGATCACAGTCTTTACCTATCTATTTATTTTTCTGTGTCCGAGTAGAGCTCCCTTGGGGACTGCAAACACTGATCATATGAGAAATAAATGTAATCAACAGGAACAGCTTTTTTTTTTTCCCTTGTCTTTAAATTGTTGCCCATGCTTTTGAGGTTTGCCTCCATCATTGCATCTCTTCTTCCCTAATGTGGATAGTGGTTTAGTACCCAGTTTCCAGAAGGGACTTCTCTACTGAAATTCAAAGTTTTCATCGGCTTGAAGTTCTGGGTTTGATTTAGTTTTTGTGCTGTTATAGGTTACTTCTTCATTATTTTCTTGTGTTTCCAACAGTTAAACTAGCTTAAGACAGCTGAAAAATAGTGAGTGCTATCTTAGTAACTCTTGCTTATGCCAGAACTTGTCCATGCATGTACTGTAATTCCTCCATACGTGTTAGCAAAGACACGGGCTGCGCACTTAAAATCGGAATGAAGTTGGAATAAAGATGTTGCCAATACTTTCTACAGGTTAAAATTAGCCATACCATGAGGTTAGAAAATGTCTTTAGATAACAATTGCATATCCAAGTCTTAATAAGACTTTTTCATACTTTCTGAGGTGTTGTTAGTGAGTAAAAGTAAATCTGTGAGGTACAGGTGGTCTGAGGTGTAGTAGATAGAGGTGACCACCAGATGTTTAATGGATACTGCCTGCCTCTCCTTTTGTCCTGGGTTAACCTGCACTTGGAATTGTGAATCTTGCTTTCCTCTCTTATCTTGACACACCGTTAGTTGAGATGTCAAGCTTGTTCCGGAAGGTACATAAAACTGAAATAGTATGTTTTAAAGGCAGCAATGGGTCCTCTTCAGTTTCTCTGAGCCAAGAACAAGTTATTCCTGGCAACGATCGTACACAAATTTCTGGAGAAGATGAGCTCTTGAATTCTGGAAATTCCACCCTGTCCTTGAAGTTGGGCATGAAGGTGTGTACAGTAGTCACGTAGGCCAAGAGTTTTCAGAAGCGGCTAAATTTATGCTTCTCAGTCCACATTTAGAAACCTAAATAATTGGCCTAATTTTAAACTAACACGATAGAATTGAAGTTGTCCTGTCTGTGTCCTTAATAGCTACAACTCGGAATTTCTCTTTAGACTGGGCAGGACTTGACGTCATTGAGGCTGCTGCCCTTCAGCTGGGTATGGCTGTTGTAACCCAGCTGGCACGTCAGCCCTGAATCCTCGCCTTGTCGAAGAGATGCTGTCAGCTAATTTGTAAAGCTTCGGGTCTGTTACTTGGGACTTCTACCTAGCGTCACATCCCAAAGCGTGAATGGCTTTGTCCTCTTTTGCTGAAATGTTTTATTTTTGTTGTGTGCTCCTGCCCAGAGCTTGGGCTTTTCCACTGCTTCTTGGCTGTCTGTTCCTGATTTTTCCCATTAGTCTGTAGTTCTGCAGTAGAGGGTTTGCCATCGGTGGCAGAAATAATCTATACAAATTCTTCACAGAATTGTGCTGATGTGACACACAGAGCAGTGGACTGTAGAGCAGAGGGTGAAGAAACACATTTTTCTAGTACAGAAGAAAGAATGTTTGCTTGTAGGTGCTTTAATATTTTAAAAACATACACTGGAACTTGTTTTTGTTGAGCGATGTCCCTCTTAAATATTTCATTGTTAATCATTTTAAGCAGTTGGTGCCTTCTATAAGGCTAGCAAACCCATACATGTAGGTACTGTGGGAGAACCTGAACCTCACTGTGCCCGGCTGCCAGGCTGGACTGTGGAGGAGCTGATTGTTCGAGGCAGAGGAGAAGCTGTGCTCCGGGTGGCGAAGGCTGGCTTTGTCAGATGAGCTAGCTTTCTTCAAGACCGTTTCTTTCGGAGCACACAGGAAACAATCCATTTAGGAAGCAGGAGAGGGGTCCCTGCGAGAGCTGTGGGTGTGTACGGAATTGGCTTTGAGGAGGCGATAGCAGGTGAACAGAATCTGTGGGCTGGCCCTTCTAGTGTTGGATGTTTGGGGGTTTTTTTTAATTAATTACCTTAACAAAAGTGACACAAGCGTGGTCAGCATAGAGGCCAGAGTATTATCCAGTCCTGTTGGTATAATTCAAAGACCAGAACAATAAAACCAAGATAAAATGCAGAAGTGTAAGGTGGAAAATTAGGGACTAAGGACAAGAACTTATTCTTAAGGCTAGAAACTCACTGTTCAGAAGTAAAAGGACACAAGTTTGTATTCAGAAATAAAAGGACATACACACAAGCACATAGGGCAATCACAGAATGACAAGCAATCACTAGTAACGTGGGGCTGGTCAAGAATGCATAAAAAGACTGATACTCTACCTGATGTGTGATAACAGGTATCTGTTTGTGAGGTAATGTCAGTGCTTGTGTTAGTGTTGTAGAAGGCACTGATGAAGATGCGTAGCCTGTGTTACCTGCGCTTAATAAAGCTCAGTTCAGACTGAAACAGGTGTAGTGGGAAATTTCATTGATGGGGAAAGAGAGCTCTCACTTTGAGACAGAACAGAGCTTTAGTTGTTTAGTAAAATAAAACCAACACCGGTTTTCAGCGGCTGAAGTGCATTTAAAGAGGGATGGTATTGGGGAATTTTTTTATAGCTGAAGGGAAAAATCCAAAACGTTTGGAATGGAAATGAAAGAATTTGATCAAAAAATTTAGGATGGAGATCAAACTGTCAGAGCAATGAGGCTTTGGGACAGCTTCCTGGTGGGCGTGGAGGTTACCACAAGATGACCTGTGACAGCAGTGGCTGGACTTGCTGATTCTGGAGGTTGTGTCTTGTCTTCCTCTGCTTTCTACAGGTGAATTACAAGTCCAACATACCTGTTCTCACTCCAAAAATGTAGGAATAATCTTACCAAATAATCATTGTGTTGTTGCTCACTACTTAATACTAATTTTCCTATTTAATTCAGTGCCATTTGAATTCTTTTATTTTTTTTTTTCATTCTGCAGTTCTCTCTAATAGAATATTTATGGCTCTGCTCTCAGGAATTAAATTTTGTATACAATTTCCAAATTTCACTGTATTCCATGGAGACTTTGTTCCTGAGTAAGTAACCAAGGGAACCAGAGTGAACCAGTAAAATCTAGTTCAGTGTGGAACTGCATTATAACGAGAAAACATATGTAGTGCCAAGGTGAAGTTGGGCGAATGCTTTAATGTAAATGGAATGCTTTGTTCAGTTGAAGCAGCCACATTTCTCATCAGAAATCTTCCATAAAGTACTCCTAGAACACAATGCAGTTTTCTGTGTTCAGGAGGAGTCTGTAATCACCGGGTTTGAACCACCAGCTTTTTTAAACTGTATTTCTTACAACTGGAAGTTTGGTGAGAATTATTTTAATGCTTCTAAGAGTGGAAGAAATTGTAAATGCCTCGCATCAACCTGCATATTTTAAAGTTTGGATGCCATAACCATCGTATTTCCTCCAGATGTAGCAAGGTTGGATCAGAGCTATTGGTCAGTTCTTTATCCAGTATTCCTCTTCCACATGGGAAGAAACTGTTCTGCGTGAGCTAAAATAATTAACCTAAAGATTCTGGCCTTAAATTTGTCACAATGCCTCCTTGTATTTTCAAAGTTAAGTCACCAAAACAAATTCCAGTGTTAGCGTGGTCTCACTTCCCGTGGTGCATATGCTGTGCTTTGAGAAAGGCATATGACTCATTTCCATGAGCAGCAACAACTTTGGGTTCAAGCAGCATCTTGGTAAGAGGAGGATTTTTCTTTATTCTGATTTCTTTCTGTGGAAAAGTGTGTGACAACAGCCGTACTAATTGAAAACAACAGCCCAGATGGTTTCCTATCCTGTCATGGTAGCGACCAATAACTTATGTGTAAGCCTCAAGTACTCCGTCCTCTTGTACGCACTCTAAGCTTTTGGCCATCAGAAGCAAATGGATTTTGTGAGCCAAAGATTCTGTCTGAGTGGTCATATTTAACAACTAACACCAGACCTAACCTCCACAAATGTTCTGATTTTTCTTTGTGAACTTGTGGCTGAATTCCACAGCTCAGAGTGACAGTGCTTTCCACAAATTATGCAAGTGCTGGAAAAGGCAGTCTCCTTGGTTTCGGATACAGGGCTCCTTGCTTCTTGTGTTTCAAGAAATAGCCAATACACTAGTTTTGTGGCGTTCGTTGAGAGGATAAAGGGAACGGACATGCCTGGTTTTTTCCCCAAGTTTCTGAAGAGATGTACCCCATTGTGTTCCCCCTCTTGCATCGAGCCATCCGTACTGGTTATCATCCTTGGGCCCGTTTCAGCAAGAGAACCAGAACTAGTACAGCATTCAAGATGTGAAAACATAGTACTTTTATAGTTTCGTCCTTATAATGTCTTTGCTTTGTCATTGTTGATGAGCGTTCCTCTGACTCTACCTCTTTCATGATGGCTCTAGATCTTTGCTGAGTGGCAGTGAGGAGCCTGGAGCTCCTGGGTGGGTTGGCGTGGTTGAGGTGGTCTTTCTCTAGCATGCACTGGCCCTCAAGAGCCCTGTTGTGTTTGGTTTGGGTTTGGTTTTTTCCACAGGATGGTTTCTCAAGCAATAGTTGAGTATCATGAGATTCATTTGCAGCGTTTGAGTCCGATTTGAGTTTCATGCGTAGCTGTTGTCATAAGTGACTTTTCTCATTTGTTTGTTGGCTCCTGTTTTCCAGACTGCACATAAACAGAACAGAGCCCTTGCAGACCCCTGCTCCTTCCTGACTCTTAATTATTTACATTCCCTCATGGACTAGTGTTTCTCTTCCCCATCACACCTTAATTTCCATAAGACCGTTTGATAATTTTGTCCAAAGCTTTTTGAAAAATGCCAGTCTGCTGTACTGGTAGACTTGTTTACATCTTGGTTGTTTCCAAAAGTTTTGGTAGATTGTGTGATATTGCTTGCCCCTCAAAAACCATGCAAATTCTTTCTCTCAAGTACTATTTTCAGGTATGATCTCAATCAAAGATGTAGAAATCTGTACTACAGATAGTTAGCCTAGGCTGCTCTCCAGTCCGGAAAAGGAACAACGAAGAGATGTGGTGGTTGTCTTGAACAGCGAACAGAAAGTCTGTAGGAGAGCAGTGTTTGCTGTGCGTTTGGGGAGAAGAATTGAAGTTTGCAAAATGAAATTAACAGCAAGCGGGTTTGTGGCCAAACAGTGGAGAGGGTGCTTCAGCTGTATGTAGGTGACCTATGAAATAGCTGGTGTAAGATTCTGTGAATGCGTGAAGTTTACTTGGGTTCTTGGAGCAGTGGAGGTAGGGGGCTGTTTAAATGGATGGCAGCGATGGCTCAGGAAGCGCTTGAGATGGCAGCTGTTGGAAACTGGGAGAGTACTGCTGAGTGAGGCACCTCATACTGGTTACTGGAGGTAGTTTCTATTTTCCAAAAGGTTCCTTATTCTGGGTTTGTCAGTTTGATCTGCCTGATACAATTCCACAGAAATGGGAAAGATAAGGAGAGTTCTTGAAGCCACGCGGGAGCAGCACTGCTCTCTTCATTAAACAGTGCTCTCATTTGACAAGAGAAATGGTCTAAAGCAACATGAATACAGTGTTTTTGGACCACCGGGTAAGTCGTACACGTCTTGTATGCAGGGCTTGAAGAGGATTGTTTCAAGAAAAGTTCACCTTGCAATAAAAAAAATTAAAACAAAACATACAAAAAAACCACGAAAGCCCAAAACTCCAGCATCCTATTAGGAATATTTTGAGTATGAAAACAGTCCGTTTTGTAACTGCCCATCCACTGTACAGGTAGCGAACAGCAGTTCTGGGGTAGAGTGCCAGTCTCAATTCCCTGGCATAGGAAGAACTGCCATGCCCCACATACCGTCACATTTCCAAAGGAGATACACTGTTGAGTACTGAAGTGCGGATGAGATGACTCTGTTCTAGTCTGGCTATTCCTCAGTTTCTACCTGTCTGCCAGTTCTGCTCAGTAGTACAGTTCCTACAGCTCTGCTCTCTGCAGCATCCTGAGCAGGGACCGTGGAGAGGGAGGTGCTGAGCTCTGCTCCCTGGTACCCAGGGACAGGATGCGTGGGAATGGCTCAAAGCTGTGTCAGGAGAGGTTCTGACTTGACTTTGGGAAGCGTTTCGTTACTGAGATGGTGGTCAAACACGGGAACAGGCTTCCCAGAGAGGGGGTCGATGCCCCAAGCCTGTTGGTGTTGAAGAGGCGTTTGGACAATGCCTCTAATGACGTGCGTTAACTTGGTCGGCCCTGGCGTGGTCAGGCAGATGGCATTCCAGGTCCCTTCCAACTGAAATAGTCTGTTCTGTTCTGCCAGTTTCCCAGTCAGAACTTCACTGTATGTAGTCTCCACGTCACTCCTAAAATATGCTTTAAAATTAGCATAATCCGTTGATAACCTTCATTTCTCTGACAGCGGCGGTGGCGTAAGCGATAGATTGCCGACTGTTCAGTGTAGAAGACTGGTGTTTGATGTCTGTTACAATGCGTGGCTGATACCATCTGGGTTTTGCAGTTTGATACTTCTTTTCATCAGTTCTCATGAACTTTCTGACACTTCTTTGAGTTCCTTGGACTCGTTCTTCATGAAGAAAAGCTCTAGTGTGGGTTGTCCTCTCAGTTCTTCTCTGACCAAGAGAATTCATTGAATGATACTGTTCTGGTTGCGTTCTCTGTGCCAGTTAGCCTCGTTAATTCTCTAGGAGGCTTCTCTTCTCCCAGGTTAAGCCTTTGGGGATGCAGCAGGCAGTCTAAGCACGCACTGTCTGAGTTAAACTTACTGAACTAGTAATCATTAACAGTTAGTCCATTCGCAGGTCTTATTTTAAGGTCACTTGCAGAATGCTGACCTGGAGAGAGCAGAAGACGTCCGAGTGGTGGGGACTGTGATACACAACCTGGAAGGTACAGAACAGCATCTTGTTTCTCTCCTTCAAATTCCAGCACTTGTGCTGGAGCCAAGTTCTGCTGTGAGATCGTTTGTCTTGGAGCTCCCTGTGTGTGCTACAGAGGGGAGAGTCTGTTGACCTCAAGTAATTCTCCATCCTTCAGAACAGTGTAGAAAAATTAGTTTAGTGGATATTTTAGGACACTAATTAGTGGAAGAGGACTCTTTTTTTACATATTGAAGATAAGAGGGGAAAAAAGCGCTCTTCTCCAACAGCACAGTGCCAACTGTCTAACGAACGTTCTTCTAGTGGATTTTTGCAAGAGGTTTTCTTTCGTTGTTTAGCCTCCTTGATGCACGAGGTGAGGGGTCTGACAGGGCAGAGCACGTGAGGGGTCGTTGATGCTTCCACATACAGCCGTTATTTCTGATCTTTGGTGACTCTGCAGCTAGTTAGTTTTTAATGTAGAACTGGAAAATCTTTCTACTTTTTTCATCAAAAGTCTTCAAGTATCTAGTTTAAGCAGCCTAAGCTGTGACATAGAATTTAGTTTGTTGCCAAGGGACAGGCTAAACCATTTCTGTGCCAGAAATTACCTCTGTGAGTTTGGTTTGATGGTATTGTGATCAGTATTTACAGACTTGCCATGTTCAGTGTTATGCAGGCGTAGGTGGATAGGGGAAATGCTCTCTACAAAGGATTCTCAGTACAAAAGAAGCCCGAGAACAGATAGTTTTTCAAGCACCCTGATTCATAGCTGAAGGCACTATCTTACGCTGCTACTGGGCTTTTCTTCTGTGTTCAAAATAAAGGTGAAGGTAAAAAGCAAAGTAAATATAACAGCAGGAATGAAACTAAGAGTAAAGGGTGTAGTGAAACATCGGAGATTGTGTGTGGCAAACGATGACAATCGGACAAGATCCAGTTTACAGAAGAATAAAGTGGTGGTGCTGGAGCGCTTTGGAGCTTTCCCATGACCTAACAGGTACAGTGAGGATGCTGCTAAAATGTTTTTGGGACAGGTTGACTGTTGAGTATCCAAGAAGAGATCAGTGAAAAGCAGAGGCCAGGCTGAATAGATAAGTAGACTTGCTTGTAGAGTCAATTTGGTGAAAGGTTTGCCTATTGGAAGGGAAAAAAAAAAGGTGGGGAAAGCAGTTTTTGTTTGATCAAAGTAAGACAGGTTTGTGAAAATTATCAGAAATTGTGTCGCAGAGTAACTAGAACTTGGCAATTTCAGTGGAATGGAGAAAAACAAGTTTGCCAGTGCTCAGGGGCAGAAAGAGGAAACACTGAGAAGCAGACATGAATCTATGAATGAAACCTGTCTGTCAATGAAAAATGAGAGCTGAAATCTGAGAGGAGTACAGGAGGAGCCAGCAACGCTTAGGTGTAGCCTGGATGTACGCTCCTAGAGCAGAACTTCAGAGGAGGCAGTCCCCTGGCTGTACTGGGGTGACTGGAAGGCAATCCTTGCAGAACTCGTCAGGCGGACTGGGTATCTTCATGGGGAGCGTTTGTACTTGCTGGTTTTCCCTCACACGACCATAATCCCAGGTCTAGGAAGCAGCCACCATTTTAGCAGGTTGCCCTGGAGCTTTGCATCCTCTGCTTTTGCTGCTGCTGTTTGTTCTTCCAAAAGAATAAGAATCAGTATCAACCGTATCCGTCTTACTTGTTAGGATGGTACTATCCGCAAGCTTAGAGAAGGGCTTGGCAATAAAACTTGCGGGAGTCCCAGCTGGCACGTTCAAGAAGGGCCAGAGAGAGCTGAGCAGCCTGGTGTAATGGATTTGGAGCAAGAATGGAAAATGCTTGTTGAATACTTGAGAGAGAAGTGAAGGAGGAGTAACAGAGGACTCTGTTCTTGTATGAAGTTACCTTGGAGAGCATACGTGTAGTAACCAGCTGAGCTGGGGACACAGAAGAAGCCTTCAAATTGTAAGGCACGTCCCAGAAACATGAACATGTATATTTAACCCCCTCAGGCAACTTCAATTACAAGTGACCTTCCTTTCTTCTCCAGCCATGCTGAGAACGTCGCTACCCGTTCTCGCTGTTCCCTTGGCTTGCTCCGTGCAGTGAGCAAAGCAGTAAATGGGAATGGGATCTGCTCTGTGGGTGTTCTTCAGAGAACTGGGTCACTGCTGTTGCCTGGAAAGTTGGCCCAGCCAGAGAGACAAGCAGCAGTGCTATTATCAGTGAAGAATTACTGGAGATGCAGATTTTGAGAGACCTGAGTAGAAAAAGATCATTTGCTGTCGACAGCCGCAGATCCTGTGTAGTGAAGGGCAGCGTATTGATACCGCGGCGGTGTCCTGGCTTCGAGCACTGTAAACACCAAACCTGTTCTGGTGCTGCTAATCCTCGTGGGCTCTCCCACGTGTCAGCCTTGTTTTGCTGCGCTCCCTGTGCCCACGTGGGAATAGTGCTGTCTGATGAGTCCGCTCCCCAGGAGCGGTGTGGGGCGGGGGGAGCTGAGCTCTGCTCGTTGGAGGATTTGGTGGAGGAGGGTTGTACGGCCGCAGGTAGGCGTTCCTCTGCCAGCTCCTGCTGTAGTCTCTTGTGTGCTGCTTGTGTTGGTAGGGAAGTTTGGTTATTGGGTGAGTGTGGAGGAACGCTGGCTATTGGCCAACATGGTTATAATATTACAGGTGTGTGGAGCCGCTTGCAGGCCTTTGGCCATTACCAGTCCTAGAGGGGAAGGGTGGTAGAAGTTTCCGTTCCTCTCAGCAGCTGAGGTCTCCTGCTTTGAAGGTAACGGGAGAAAGCAGAGCCCTGCAGCAGGCCCTTAAGCTAACAGTCACAGCCTCTCCTCTGGTTGTTGGCCCCTTCCTGGCCTCGTGTCATGCTCTCTGAGGAGCTGGTCTGTTCATTTTGTAAATTAGCTCTTTTTCAGCAGGAGAAGCAAAGCTGGAAATGCCTCATGTCCTGTTAGTTTAAGTCTTATTCTAACAAATTATGGTTTATGTGTTGTCAGAAGGAATTTGCAGGGAGGAAAAGAAAATTATGGTATTTTCATATTTTCCCTAAAAGAATTCTGCTTACATTTGTGTAGGTTTCATCTGTAGCTCTAGTAGGGTGTTAGCTCTAATACAAATAAACTTTTTATTAAATATTTTTATTCTATGATTTTCCTTTCTTTATTTTCCAGGGCGGGGAAACCACCACCTGGCTTACATCTGGATGTAGTCAAAGGAGATAAACTCATTGAGGTATGAAAATAAGTTTTGTATGTATTTGGTGTATGGTATACATAGGCACCAGCAGTAGAACATTTCCCAGCATTTTTCATACTTACTCATAAGCATTTCCTTTCTCTCTCATGTTGATTATTTTTGGATCAATTTGGTTTACTCTGAAGCTTCAGAATGAAGTGAATTTTCCCTTGCCTGTACTCTAAGGCTGTCTCATGCTACGCAGTGCTTCCATCGGTTACCTTCCAGTTAGATGCCCTGTTTGAAGGGGTCTGAAACAGCAGTGCTCAGCTAGCAGACAATGACACTTGGAGTCCTGAACGTTAAACCTGTCTTAGAGAGAGAAAAAAAAAAAGTGTTTGTAAGGGAAACTCAGTACTTTGCAGAGCCTTAGTTCTTCCAAACTTAATTTTGGACCAAAGTTCACATTTTGTTTCCTACGAGACACCGACATAGGAGGTATCAGACTGTGGCCAGGAGGCATGTTGTCTTAGGAACTTCAGGAGCAGAAACTCGAATAACATGGGGAAAAAAATCTCAAATACAAACCAGTAAGAGTAAAAACTCTTCACTTTGTACTGCTTGTTTGAGATGCTTGTCTGGTCAGTTTATTTTTTGTTTTGTGTTACAGTAAGGTTAAGTAGGCAGCCTGTGTTTTACAGGGTTGTGGCCCTGTCCTACAGGATGACTTACAAGATGATTTCTCATCCCGTGTTCTGGATCTGTGAACACTTGTGATTAGCACAGAGACAATGAGTTATTTGTGTTACAGCAGAGGAATTTGCCTGATCCACACCACCTCATTCTCTGTTTCATACTTTGTCTTACATCACACTACAAGTAGTAAATTAAAAAAAAAGGCTTTTTAACGGGGTAGACAGAGAGGACCCAAGCCAGTGGATGTATTTTAGCTGTGGAGGGACTCCTGACTTGTAATCGACTGAAACAGAGAAATGTTTCTGGGCAGCAAAGGTTTGCAAAGTGGAGCCAACTTTTCTGAGCAGCAACTGGGAAAATTAAGAACTCGATGTTAGATCAAGAAAGATTTAGATGCTTAAAATCTTGGCTGGTTTTTAATGTGTGTTACCACAGGAGCATAAGACAGCATGAAGTGTTCCTTCTGGTGTCTAGCAGGAGTGGTTTACTCTTTAGGATTTGGTTGTCGGAACATGCTTTGCATAGGAAGGCAGATGGAGATGTCACAAATAGGTATCTCACAAATAAACTTGTGTTTTCCCAGGCCAGAAACCAGTAAAATGAGGCTTTTCTGTATAGTCTGTTAGTGTTGGTTTTACAGACTGTTTTGAGAGTGCTCTTACTCTGGGTTTAAAGACACAGAAAATTGGCAAAGCCAGTCTTGACCTAAGATATCTTCGCTCAGCCTTAATTTGAAAGGAGTTAGATACTAACACACGTTCACTGCACCTTCAGAGTAGCTCGTTAGTTCGTACAAGACCTGGCAGAGTTGGCTGGTGCCCGCTGCTCGGGCTGGGCTGGAGCGATCCTTCACTGGCTCTTCCTGGGCAGCTTTCCGACCCTTTGCCTTGTGTTTGTCTGCAGCCCTTGGGCCATGTGTTCTGCTTCTGATGGTGCTGTTACGTGTTCAGAATCATTTTCAGAGGTCAGAGAGCTGCAGGAAGACTGCTCAGCTCGGCCTTCTCACTGCCATCCTAGCCATAGTGTCTGGGGTAAGGACTGTACTTGGCACTGGGTTTTCCCCTGGTTGTTCCAGGCCATGGGATGAGATTCAGCGAGCAAAGCCAAATGGCAGTGACTTTGGGTTTTCTGGTACGCGGCCGGTGGCCAAACATAATGCAGCCTTCCCACCTGGGAGACTTCTTCTATGAGATTACTTTTGTCTTGTCATTTTTCTTTTGTGTTTTGGAGTGTGGAGAGAGCTTTAGGATGAGAGAGTTTATATGGAGCTCTCTGCTGACTTAATCCTCAGGTGCTAGGCAAATACCTAGCATGGGAGTCCTGGTCAGGACTGAAAAAAGCAGCAAAATGCCCTGTGGAAGCTGAGGATCCACCATTGGTTTTGGCAACAGATGAGCAGTTTCGGTGTTAATAAATTGACAGTCAGGAATATTGTCCTGGTGGTGTCAGACTCTGAGGCTGTGCTGCCCAAAGCTGTTGGACCCACAGGAAGCCCAAGCTGGCTTTGTAAGCCTGGGGTCTCTGCATGGGGAGGGGGGTGGTACGAACATCCCGGTTCCCTCTTCCTGCCGTCAACTCTCATGATAACCTAAGAGAGGTTCTTTTTGCTGTCGTGCAGAGCACGGCTAACAGCTAGCGCTAGTCCGCTGTCCCAGTACCCGGAGGGTGTGATCACACAGAGGATACAGAATGACTGTAGAGTTCGCATTTTACCTCCTGGGTATCTGGTGTTGGCTGTCGGCGTGGCTGAGGTCAGTGAGGTGCAGCTGGCCTGCCATGCGGTGTGTCACGGGCGTGCTGGACGCCGTGGGGAGTGGTGGCCAGGCCCAGGCACCTGCGTGTGCAGCATGGCGGCCTGGCTCGCTGCCGTACTCCTGGCTGCCGAAGGGAGAGCCAGAAGAGCTGGCTTGGTGGGGACGTTCTGACAGACTGCTCCGTTAGCTGCCTGCTGGTGTGGGTGCTCTGCGGCCTTGCGCACTGCGTACGGGTGACGACTGGGGTGGTTACGTGGGACAATGTACTGTGAGAACGTATGGGAACGGAGCGACAAATTGACAGCGTTCGAGTGTGACCCATCCGTTTCCCTTTTGGGTACGTGTGGCAAACAGTTTTTCGGTTTTGCATCTTACAGTAGACAGCAGTAACCAAGAAGGAACATTCTTAAATCTTGTGGGTTCCTGAGCACTTGATACTAACCGAGCCATCTGTGTCCCAGGTCTCGAGCGGAGGTCTGAGGTACACCTTGTGATTGCTGGGTCCGAAAAGTGCAACATCAAAACAAGCCATGAAGCGTTTAAGCTCAGTGTATGAAGGATAACACTGGGTTATAACTCAGAGGCACAGAACGCTTTGGAAACATTTTCTTGAAGTAAAGGCAATAAAATTATTTTCTGTGTTGATGATTTGTTGCAATATTTCCAATTTATGGATTTGTTTGTGTCTTTGCAAAATCTCTTGAAATGCTGTCAAGTCAGGGTGATACCGTTTTGTGAGCAACAGGTACAAATGAAAACTTAAGGACACTTCTGCTTTCAGTTGTGGACAAGCATGAGAAATTGTACGACTGATTTTTATGGTGCTTGAAATCGTGAGAGAACTGCTTGTGGAGCTGAGCACTGAAATGTGGAATAATGAGTCAGCTGAAGACCCACTTGTTTGTATCAGAGTTGTGTTTGCACAGGATCTTTTTTCAAATACACAAGAATAAAAGGCAGAGTTAATGCTCATCTTTCTCACAAGGTGGAATCATAGAATTCACGAGTACAAAGGTATTGAGTTTGGGAAGACTCAGAGTGCTGGACTGAATGAGTAAGGCACTGCATAATATTGGACATAAATCCGTTGCTATGAAGTTGAATCCCCAGGAAACCTAACCAGCATTCCTCAAGAGATGTGTTGTAACAAACTCTGTGTTATTCACGGATCAACTGCTGGGTGAAACAACTGTTGTTTTAAGGGAAAATGTCAGTGGGACTGATGGAATGATAGCTGTTGATTCAGGCTTGCAGGGGAAAGCGTAACAGAAGTACTCTAGCATGACGAATGTACAGGGAGAAGGTTGATCTGTTTACAGGAGGAATAAAAAAAAAGTGAAATAATGTTCAACCAGAAAGGACGGAAGAAACTGTGCTGGTTTAAGCTCTTTATCAGTGGCCTGTACTTTCTGATTAATTCTGACGGGATGGTCTTGTGCAAACCAGTATTGGTGAAGAGACAGAAAGCGATAATGAAGTAAGCAGGTGAGAGCAGAATCCAGTAGTCTGTTTCAGTATATTGATGTATTGGGGTTTTTATCTGAATTACACTGAGGCTTTGAGGTACACTCTTGCCCACCAGACACAAATAGATTCAGAGGAGGCACCTGCATGTTTTAAATGTTCCAGTTAGAGGAAAATCACTTGCGTTTTGCATTTGCATCTCATAGGTCACCAGATAATGTACTTGAAGGTGAATTGCTAATTAAGCTGTGATTTCTATCTTATCAAATGAGAGGCAGACTCACAAAGAAGAATTTTTTTGTAGTTAAAGCCTAAGTATTGGCACTCCTGTTGATTTTCTGCCAACTTACGTATCACTGAGGGTACCGATGAAGTTGTCGTTCTGTAGAGCTGTTTGTTGTCACAGAACTTCTTGAAATTTAATATCTTGTAGTGCTGGTTGAAATTGGGCGGTTGGCTGGGAAGTTACTTGGTTTAGTAGTGAATGTCGGGAGCTGATGGATACACACACAGCTTGACCGCCTAAATCTTGTTGCTTTAGCAAAGCAGGCCAAAAGATGCAAGTCAGTAGATTTCACAAGTGTTTACTCCTGTGAGATCGTGCTTAAAATGTGTACCTGGAGTTTGTTGGGAATAAGACATTAGCAGATTATTACCCAAGGGACCAATTAATTGTAAAGTCGTCGTGATGTGTACTAGTATGGAGCTGGGTTGTTCAATTCATTCTTCTAGTGACCTAAAAGAGAGAATAAACGTACAGGAATAAATCAAATACATATTACTGAATACCAGGTTATGAGAACTTGCAGCATGGGGGCTGAGAAATGTGCAGCAGAACAATGAGAAATCCAGCCTAGAAAATGTAGAACACCTCTGGGGGGGAAAGTGGGGGGAAAAATGTCAGTGGGGAAGGGGCATCTGAATAGAGCAGTTCTAAAAGCCTTGAAGTTCCTAATGGGTGGGCAGGTAAACAGATGTGACTTTGCAAGCTGATTTTTCCACCTGGTCTAGTGGGAGATGTCCCTGCTGATGGCAGGAGGGTTGGAACTAGATGATCTTTAAGGTCCCTTCCAACCCTTACCATTCTATGATGATTCTATGATTTGTGGAAAATGAGGTCAGTGTGATTTTTCTGCTTGCAGATAAAGCAGAGGAATATAAATACTATGTCTATTCCAAGCTGTCTCCTTATCGTCCGCATGACTTGGTGATGCCACACAAGTAACTGTCTGGCTGCTCATTGTGTCAGTCTTTCTGACAGCTCAAAAAAACCCCAGACCGCCTGCTTGTAACCAGTCCGATACGTCGGCTCTTTAGCTGAGCACGTGGTTTGGAGAGCTGGCAACACCGAGGAGCAAAGAACCGATGGACATGACTGCTGCTGCCAGGAAGGGAGGGCCTTCCTCCCCACACAGTCCTGGTGCTTCACTGGAGCCAGCTGGGATACGCATCCAGCTGCAGGCAAACTGGCTCAGTCCACTAGAACAGTAGGACACTAACACAGAAAAAAAGAGCTTTGCGAGCTGGAAGCTTTGCTCAGACGTGTGGCAGAGCGACTGAGGGCAGGGTTGTAGAGCTGGGAGTGGAAGGAAGGAGAGGGGAGAAGTTCTCATGCTCTAGCAGGCAAAATGTTAACTCAGGTCAGACCATCTCATGAAAGCACGTTCCTGAACTAAGATCTCAGGGGTTTTGTGATGGAAAATGTATCATGAGCCTTCCCTTGATCATGCTATTGAAACGTGTGGGCTTTGGTAAATGTTTCAAAAAGCAGGAGAAGCCATCTGTTAACAGATCTGTAACGCATTGCCAGCCTTTGACTTGTGCAGCTGGAGGTAAGAAAGCTGAGGGTAGATGAAGGTCTCGGAATACAGTGAGAAGGAACGCTGCGCTGCTGAGGTTCTGCAGCAGCTCGGCACAGTTGCTTTCAGCAGCGTTGTCTGATCATAGAAACATGCTGTGTACACTGTAGGACTGTGCCAACATGTTCCTTTGCTTTTCAGAGATAACCATCTCTGAATGGAATATGTAACTGATAGTACAGTATGTAAGATCTTGTTTGAAGAAGAGATTAGAACTAGGATGAATTAAGAAGAAATGCCTAAAATTAATGATTTACTAGACTAATATGGATTCATATCACAGTACATATCCAGTATAGTTTTACATCTCTATTACAAAGGTCTGAAGTCTGCTGTATGTCCATTTCTATACAGAAATATAATTTTGGTGTTCTGTATTGGACTGGAGGTCATCTAGCATAGATTCCTGGCTTAGACAAGGCCCAAGGTCATCTGCATCAAGGAATGGGTAAAAATCATTGGGAGCAGATGTGAGAGAGAATCTCTTGTATGAGGCAGTCTCATGCTTTGAAGAGTCACTGCCCTTCCCAGGCTGTCTGGTAATGGCTGTTAAAGAAGGGAAGAACTGGGACTCTTCCGTGTTCAGCTGTTCTGATTTTGCAAAGAGAAGGTTTGAGTTTCTGTGTTTAACGGTGTCAGACAAAACTGAAATATCGATTAGCTGTTGATGCTTTGTTTTGAATTTGCTCTGTTTATTCATGTTCTTGAATTTTTTTCAGGAAGATCCAAAAGATTGTAGGAGTCTAACGTGCTTCTCTGTTTGATATTCTACCTCAGAAACTCATCATTGATGAGAAGAAATACTATCTCTTTGGGAGAAATCCTGATCTGTGCGATTTTACCATTGACCACCAGTCTTGCTCTCGGGTCCATGCTGCCTTGGTCTATCACAAACATCTCAAGAGGGTTTTCCTCATAGATCTGAACAGCAGTAAGTAGTGTGACATTTAACCACGTAGAAGTACAGTATTTCAGTGCTTAAAGATTTGTGTATCCGAGACACTTTTTCCCTTTTTTTGTTGTTGTTTGCACTGTGTGGATAGATGACTGTGTTCTGAATTAGCATCCAAGTGAAGGATTGGCAAGGGTTAGGAGCAAAGGAGTGTTTGCTCTGGTCAGCTTACATCTGCTTCACGTGGTGTTTAAAACAACATTCCTAGACTCAAGAGGCTAAGGGTGAGGAGAAAGAAAGTGACTTGGCCTTTGCTTCACAATAGTAATGAAGCTTTCTCTGCTGAGGGTGGTTTCCCAAGATCTAAAACCTGACATACTATCTTTTCCCCTGAGGGAATGATTCCAGACATGGTACATTGGGACCTACAAGAATCCAGAAAGTAAATGGTGTTTCTCATTTATTTCCATGACTTTTTGAGGACTTCTGATGTGTGTTATCTTACTTCGTGAGATGGCAGGTAAAATGTACATAGGTAATGTTGTCAGCAGTACCTCAGTGACTTGTATCTTGATGCAGCCATGTACAGTTTGTGAACTTCTCTAGACTTGAACGCGAATACTGTGAGCCCAAGCTGATGACTTAACAGACAATTTTGCGTTTTGGTCTTCTCAGCACATGGCACGTTCTTGGGTCATATCCGTTTGGAAGCTCACAAACCCCAACAGATACCCATTGACTCCACGGTTTCATTTGGGGCTTCTACACGGGCGTATACTCTGCGAGAGAAGCCTCAGACACTGCCATCAGCAGTTAAAGGAGATGAGAAAATGGGCGGTGAAGATGAAGAGCTCAAAGGCTTGCTGGGCCTGCCAGAGGAGGAGACAGAGCTTGACGTGAGTACGATGTACCTAGATGGCATTTCCGGCTAAAAGGATGGCATTCTCCACTCGTTTGCTTAGGTTCAGGTTCTGAATTTCTTGGTCTTGAAGGTAGTCTGAGGTGTCTTCTGCTGGCAGATACGCACACACCGTCTCGTTCTGCCATGATAAGCCTGCAATCATCCTGCTTCCCAGAATCAGTCACCTAATAGTCCTGCTGCTCTAATGGTCTTCTCACAAAGGCTTGCCAGGGAGTACGCGCTCTCCAGCTAACATCACCCCAGGCCAGGAGTGATTTCCTACCCTGTTCCCCGTCACCAGATAACAGTGAATGCTGCCCTGCTTCCTGCAGTTAGCTAGGGAAGAGGGAGAAAGCAGTGTGTGTGGCGTTCGCAGGATTGTTGAGGGTGGAAGGGACCTCTTGGGATTATCTGGGCCGGCCCCCATGCTCAAGCGGGTTGCCCAGTCAAATTCTGAAGATCTCTGCAGACAGGAGACTCCACAACCTCTCTGGGCAACCTGTTGCAGCACTGGAGCACTCTTTCTTCCTAGGGTTCTAAAGGTGAAGCTAAACAGTGTGTGCTGTGGTCTTCTGGTGTGCATAATCACATGATTAAATCGGACTTGGTACACTAGTTGCTTAAACTATTTTGTCTCCAAATTTGTCATTAGAACCTAACAGAGTTTAATACAGCCCACAACAAAAGAATTTCCACGCTAACCATTGAGGAGGGGAACTTGGACATTCAGAGACCAAAGAGAAAACGGAAGAACTCCAGAGTGACATTCAGTGATGATGATGAAATCATCAATCCGGGTAAGTAGTTGGTGTCAGTCTTTAGGTGATGCCCTACAGCCGCCTTTCGAATGTTCTTATAGGGATTCCTCATGGCTGCATGTGGATAAGGAGAACAGAAATTTGGCAGTCAATATTTGGAATCTGCTGTTTCAGAGAAGCTGCCACGTGTCTCACTTGAGTCTTTGACCTCAGGTCTTCTACCTGTAAAATAACTGCATGACTTGTGCAGGACAGGCATATCACACTCAGCTGCATCCTTCAAAATTCTGTCAGATGTTGGAAAAATCTCATGGGTCCAAAAGGAGGACAGTGTTTTGCATTTTTTGCCTTCTTTAGAATCTAAATGAGAGCTGAACCTGTTTGTTTTTAGCTGCCCCTTCATGCTTTCCTTGCCTGTTGCCTAATGGTTGTCTCTCTCAAGCGCAGAGGTTTCTTGCTGCTTGTCTGCGTATCTGAAAGAAGCCATCCTCATTCAGAATGATGCTGCTGAAGATGCATCCAATTCCTAATTAGTCATTTTTCTCCCTTGGCTGTTTTATATTAATGGCATTCCTATTGTTTATGTTTTATATGGGCAATACTCCTATTAATAAGAGTAGCTTATTAATGAGCATGCATTTTAAAATATAGTCTGGAGCTAGTTTCAGTTGGCAGTGTATACCACCCAGAATAACTACTTGATTTATAAGGTTATGCAGTTTAGTGCTTGGAACATCCTAACGTAAACAGCAGTCATTCGCATGACAAGAAAGATCATTTTTTCAGACTCTTAGAGACTCTACAGTGATTTCTTCTGACTCCTCCTTCCAGGTCCCCGAAGGACTGCTGGGGTTAGCTGTTGTGTCTCTGGGCATGTGCAGTGCCGTGTCAGCAGCAGCGCTCGGCCCAGAGCTCCAGTTTGTCCGATCCCTGCAAACTGCCCATCCATCTGTTCCCCTTCCCTGTTCTCTGTCTGGGTGGAAGCCTGTCTTACCAGAGTATCTGAGGAGCCACCTTGAGACGAAGCCACTAGATGTCCCTCAGCTCCTCTCTTTGTCTGGGCGTGCTTGTGCTGGCTGAGAGCTGCCCGAGCGCTGGCTTTGGTACTTGGACAGTCTCATCTCAGTTCTTCGTCTAGGTTCCTTTACCTGACAGATGTTCTGTCTTCTCCTGTGTTCTCACTGAAGGCTTCACTGTTCTTGCCTTTACAGAGGACGTGGACCCTTCTGTCGGGCGTTTCAGGAACATGGTACAGACAGCAGTAGTCCCTGTTAAGGTACGGAGTAACTCCCAGCTTTCTAATTAAGGCATTATGTTGATGAAATCACTTTATGAATTACACTTTAGAAACATAATGTTCTATGGTGGAAAGTGTTTTATTGCTAAGCAAAAGTCATGTTCGTGTTTCACAATTATCTTTTTTTTAGCAGGTTTGACCATTTCCTTTGAAATCGAGCTTTAGCTCTTTTCTTTAATAACACATGGGATCAATGGAAATTTTTTTTCCTCCCAGAAAGAAACACTTTCCAGAAATTCAGTGTGGTAGTTTTAGGCATCGGTTAAAACTGTGGGGAGTGTGGAAGATAAAAGGTAAAAATGAGAGGTTGTTTGTTTAAAGACTGTAAGTGCTAAAGATTTCATGAGGCTGTCTGCTAGAACTAGCAGGGTTTAGACTTTGCCCCAAGATGAGTGTGTTGCCAGTGCTATATTTAATTTGAATGTGCTAGGAGTAGGGAAGACTTGCAGAACTTCAGGGTAGCTAAGCAACAGTGTAACAGCAATTTCACTTGTTGCTGAGGTACACTAAATAATGTCTGTGGGAGAAGATAATTCTGCATAAATCCCAGACTGCAGGAGGAGATTCAAATGATCAGGAGCTAGACAAAATCACCCGAGTGATCTAGAATTTGCAGTTTCTTACTGTGGAGCGAAGGAGGGTCTGTGTTACTGAGACCTACTCAGTCTTGTGTTCGGGACAAGCTCAAGACTGGCAGGCGTGTACAGGTGCTCAGACCTGACCCAAGTTAAACCTGAGCTTCAGCTTCTGTCACCCCTTCCTGCATTGTGCTCCTTGAAGAGTTTATTATTAAGTGGTTTTCAAGGAAACCCAGAAGAAATCTTCTGGGACAAAGACTGGGACATAATCTGTAACCACTTCATATGTGGCTGGTCTAGGTGTCTTTTTGGGGAAAATGGTGTTGGCATCCCGTTTAAATAGCTTGCTTGTTTCATGTATTTTCAATAATTCTTTAAATACTTCCCTTTGCAGAAAAAACGGTTGGAGAATCCAGGCTCGTTGACCACAGATGATTCTGCATCACGGCGGATGCAAAACTTTCCCTACAGCGGAGGATTATACGGAGGTTTGCCTCCCACCCACAGCGAGGCAGGCTCCCAGTCGCATGGCGTCCACGGGACAGCGCTCATTGGTGGCCTGCCAATGCCCTACCCCAATCTTGCCCCAGATGTGGACTTGACTCCTGTTGTGCCCTCGACAGTTAACATGAACCCGGCTCCAAACCCTGCTGTCTTTAATCCTGAAGCTGTGAATGAACCCAAGAAGAAGAAGTACGCAAAGGAGGCATGGCCGGGCAAGAAGCCGACCCCTTCCCTGCTGATCTGAGTTGGGTTTTGTTGAGGGAGGGTGGGAGTCACGAACTCCATAAACTGTTCATGTGCGGTATCGTCTTTTTAAAATTTCAGTGTCCTAACCAGATGTAATACCAAGATTGGAGAAGTGAAATATCCTTTAAAGATCTGTCTTCAAACGTTTTTATATGTCTGTTTAAAAGGAAAAAAAAAAAAATACAGCTCCCAACTCCTTTTGAACCAAAATATCTGGCCGGAGGTCTTTACTCTGAATTTTGATCTGCAAGTTGAAGGGGCAGAGTCATACAATTTAACTATCATTTATGGCATGACCCTACAAATTTGTGTATTTAGGTGTCGTGTTTACTATGAGTAATGTTGTTCCTGCTGGATTTGCTCACAGCAGGTCAGCAGTATCAGAGATGAATGTTTGTGGGGCCAGGCCTTTCAGAAATTCCATTTGTTTGAGTTCTAAAACTAGCAAAATACAGGTCAGCTTTTATTTTTTACATTTTCAAAACCCCACCAATGTGGGGCATTATCTTTTTAGTTTTGTCTTGTTTGGCTACAGCTTGTTTTAATTTCCACCTAAAACACTACAGCATCCCATTAGCTCATGAGAACGTGGAGTTGAGATGGGTGAGAAATAGGTGGGCTTCCTTAGCTTGGTCCAGCATTGTCCGCTGGAGTGCGGTGGGGGGGATAAGGGTGTACACGTGGGTGAATCCGAGCTTGTGTCGGTGCTGATGGCAGCGAACGAGCACGGCCAGCCTAGGAGCCTGTGGCTGGTGGACAAACGGTGATCAGCAGAGTAGCATTGACTCTCCCCGCTGTGATAACTGAAGGTGGAGTTAGCACAGAGGAGAACAGTTTCTCGTAAACTTGGTGGCCGTTTTAACTTAGTTTCATCTTTCTTTGCAAATGGAACTTGAGAGCTTAGAGTGCATGTGAGGTGCAACAAGAGACAGGCAAAAACGAGCAACCGTCGGCAGCATCAGAGGACTTGCATGTTTAATGACTGAAACCACAATCTGCCCACTGCTAGTAACTGGGTGAGAACTGAGTGCTACTTAAAGCTAGAGTATGAGCTCTCAGTAGAGGATCTGCCTCGTCTTGAATAAAGCAGTGCGCAAGTTGGTCTCATAATGCTACATTTTTTGACTACTTCATCACTTCTTCCCATTGAATAAAATGAGAAGCTTGATTTGGATTGTCGCTCTAGCCCTTCAAATCCTCAATTTTAGATTTCAAAATCTAATTCATGCCTATTCAGACACTGTGTATTAACACAAGGTAAGGCCAGAGCTCTGTTTTTCTTGGTTTTCCTCTGGATGTTTTTCACATTCTGTAATGCAGTTCGGCTGCGTAGTCACATTCCTTTGTTCGGGGGTTCCTTCAGGAGACGTGCACTCGGGTGCCGGTGGCGTGCCCGGCTGTTCGCTGTGTGCAGCCCCGTAGCTCCCTGGCTCAGCAGGGCCGTGGAAGGCGGTGGTTGCCGGAGCGGCGCTGCGTGACGGCGCTGGGTGCTGGACCTGGTTTGGACAGAGGCTCTGCAGTCAGCGTGACCTCTGCATCTGCAGAGCGGTTGCTTCTGTCGTGTTACGGAGGTGAAAGTGAGCTGCTAGCTACCCCCCTTACAAGAGCAATGGCTTTAGAGACTGGTTTGTTCCCCTCCCCGCACCGTCACACCTAGCTCAGACTGTGGGCGAATGCAGGACCTTCCTCATGACACAGCTGTGCCGCTCCGTGTTTAGTCGCTATCGAATACGATTCAGTCCTCAGACATTCTGCTTCCAAACACTCCGTGCTGGCTCTTAAAATCTTTCTCCCTTTGTTTTAGATTTGCTTGTTTCTGGTATGTAGAATTTTCTTTTTCCAGCCAGTCTGCTTTATGAAGGCAACTCTTTAGGGTAAGACTAGTTAGGGCAAGTAAAAGTTGAACAGGTTTTCTTCTTCTTTTTTTTTCCATTTTGGTTTTTTTTGTGGGGGGTGGGGTGGATGGGTGGGGATTTGAGGGTTTTGGGTTGTTGGTGGTTTTTTGTTTTTTTTTTTTTTGCAAGTGGCTCTTTGCAAGATTTTTCTTGAAAAGGGAAGCTTTACTGCTCGTTGATTTTTAAAGCTCTTCCCCTCCCTGAGTTTGAACAAGCTCTCATTATTTTAGAGCTTAGAGGCCGTAGCTGGCCGGTACCGGAGGGGACAGTATAACATCCAGGGGCTTTGTACAGAAGTTTGTACACTTGTGTAATATGTAATAGGCCTTTCACACTTTCTGTTGAGCTTTCTACCTGTAACCTTTACTATGTTGTAAATTAAATGCAGATTTTGCCAGTTTGGAGAGTGTAGTGTGTTCGTTCCCAGTCTACACTTCTGCAGCTGAGACTCTGCGTTGTTCTGTGGCTGACTGAAGGATTTTTGCCGTGGCAAAGTGCCAGCTGTCCCCGCAGGTCTCGTTCGTAGCCGCCGGCTCCGGCTGCAGCTCTTAAAGCTGCGCCGGCTTCTTTGCCGGTGACCTGCCTTGCTGCCTAGCTGCACTGCTGCACGCAGGAGTGATGCTGAACAGTGGGTTGTGAACAGCAGTTGCCTTTGTTTTCTGAGTAAAGTTTTATCTGGTTCTGGCACAATCCTCTTTCTGCAAAAGTTACATTCTAGAGCCCGGCGCTGCTCTTCGCATTGCCCGCCGTGCTGCCTCTGGCCTGTAGAGTGGCCTTGGGCAGCCTACACGCACCGTCCCTTGTCACACTGTGTCTCTGCAGCCAGTCCTGGGCTCGCTGGGGAGAGCTGTGGTGAAAACCAGTAAACTGGGGCCTCGTGAAGGGTAACTGTGGTGCCTGCAGTGTAGGGTTAAGATGGATTCCCACACTTTGCTGAATTTGGTAATATTTAGGCTATAGGTTAGTATTTCTTCTCAATCCAGCGATACCCTTTAAGCAGCTGGGGCAGTTGTATTTTCATCATCGTGTGCCAGCAGAAGGCTGAATCTTCTCAATCCACGTGCAAGCTGCTGATCTGCTGTAGGTAGAAATAGTGGGTACAGGTTCAGGAGTAGTTAGCGTTGTGGTAGTTGACTTTGTGGTCTATTGTAAGTGTTGGTGTGGTTAGCAGTTAATTTCCTGTATTAAAGGAAGTACTAGAAGGAGTCAGCTTGCATGATAATGTAAAGCGCTCTCTGCAGTGTGGAATGCAGAAACGGGAACAAAGAAGTGAAGAAGAATTTGCAGCTGAATAAATGACTGAGCTAAAGAATAATGGCAGTGTTTTCCAGGAACATCTGTCCTTGCAGCATACACTGGGTTGTCATTGTAACCCCTCTTCTCTCTTTTGGTTTTGAAATGCAAGAGTGCAGCACCCAGCAGGCACCCCAGGAGCTGATAATGAGCTGACAGCAGTTGCTCCGTTCCCAGTGAGCTGCGCAATAAGATACCAACGTGTTAGACCTTGTGACGCCGTGCCTGAAAGAACGGCTTCTTGGAGAGGAGGTGACTGCTCCCTGGGGCCTTTTAGGAGAGCAGGAATAGCTTCCAGCACAGGACAGGTGAGTGTGCTGGCGGGTTGTGCAATTACACCAAGCGCTTTGAAACACTCAGTGGCACTGAGAAGGACCACGGCAGAGGGTTGGACTGGAAGACGTGGCTTCAGACAAGCCAAGGGCTGCGGCTGTGTAACGGCTGTTTCTGGGCTCAGGGGTCAGATGCTGTTTAAGAGCTTGTTTTCAAAAGCAGCCTAATACAGTCAGGTAATTTGTAGGTTTTTTGATCTCAGAACTCTGTCTTAATCTGGCAGTCGTAGGTAGAGGGGGGGCAAAAAAGTTTCTGCTTTCAGTTCTGCTCAATGCCAGGACCAGCTTGTCATTCATACGAGCTATGGGCTGTCACTGGGACCTGCCTGCTTGGTGCAGGGGACAGGAACGCGGTGCAAGGCGGAGAGCGTGAAGCAAGATTGTGGCAAGTTCAGGATAGACAACCGTGTGTTTTGGGACACAGTCTTCTAAATTAGCCTTCCCTGGAGGTCCCATAACCAGTAAAGCAGTAAGAGGTACCTCACATCCCAGCATCACGTTGGTGCCTGGGACTAACCATGATGTTTCCCCTGCCTCCCTGGGAGCTCCTGGCTGCTCCACAAAAGCTGTAGCTTTCCAGCAGCATTGATGGTTGCTTCCGTGTTGTCTTGTGCTTCTTCGGAATTTCCCGGAACTGATGTCCTCTTCAGAGGAGCTTTAAGGGAGAAGCAGCTGAAGAGCCTGACTCTTTGCTGTCCACCCTCTTGTGTGTTGCTGTCTTGTCATGTATTCTCACCTACGTCTGTGAAAGGTTTCAAGCACCTTTGCAGGATGGTAGAGGAGGGGGAACTCATAAATACCAGATGTGCTCCAAGCACTGCTCTGGTCATTCTGACACGTCTTGCCATGGCCCACATTGTTTACCGTCACCCTGCAGAGACGCCCAGATGGGGAACTGTCTGCGTGTGTGCCGGCCGTTGAGGAGCTGGCCAGTGATACTGGAGTGACCTAGCAGCTCTGGTCATGGCTGGCCGCAGAGTCCTTTCTGACCCATATCTTGGCTGAGAGGGGTGTGTTTGTGCCGATAGCACCCCAGGGCAAGTCCTTTCTGAAAGGAGGCACAAACAATTTTCTCCAGTGTCTTTGTGAAAGTACTGGTTTTACAACTTCAAGGGCTACCAGGAGCTCGTTCTCTATTAAGCTCTCCCACACAGGCTTACCAGAGTGTTCAGTTACTTCACAATTTCAGGGTTTGGTGAAAAATCAAGAAAAGCCAGGAAATGGGCTGCTTAAGCAGTGGTTCCACTGTCTGCTTCAACTCCGATACCTCAGGTAGCTCTGATAATTCTTGCTTGTTGACAGGTCAGAGAAGGTTTGTGCTCCACTGCAGGGACCATTACAAACCTTCAAGGTGAGGATGCTTCAGGCTAAGACCAGTTTTCCTGGGTCCTAGCAGCTGATGTGATCCCCTGACCACAGCAATGATCCGAGGGCTGGAGCACCTCTGCCGTGAGGAGAGGCCGAGAGCGCTGGGGCTGTTCAGCCTGGAGAAGAGAAGGCTGCAGGGAGACCTTGTTGCAGCCTTCCAGTACCTGAAGGGCCTGCAAGAGAGCTGGAGAGGGGCTTTTTACAAGGGCCTGGAGTGACAGGACAAGGGGTGATGGCTTGAAGCTGAAAGATTGGAGATTTCGATTCAATATAAGAAAGACATTGTTTACTGTGAGGGTGGTGAGGCCCTGGCGGAGGTTGCCCAGAGAAGCTGTGGCTGCCCCCTCCCTGGTCATGTTCAGACCCAGGTTGGACGGGGCTTGGAGCAGCCTGGTTGTGGCGGGGGGGTTGGAACTGGATGGTCTATAAGGTCCCTTCCAACCCAAACCTGAACCTGTGATGATTCTGTGATGATGGTGGCTTTCACATCTTCTGTGCTCATCTGTCTGGGGCCCTGCTTGTGGGATCACAGCTCCTGCATCTGTCTGAGGAGCTCTGACTTCCCGCACGTTGTAACTTCAGGCCCCCAGCTGCAGCCAAACAACAGCAAAGTTCAGGACTTTCACAAGCAGTGCAGGATGATTTGGGGGCTGCCTGATATCAGTTGTCTGCCTGGTGCCCTGGAAGGCAATTTCTTTAGGTAATCTTTGTTTCCACGGTTGAATTCGGACACCAGAAGAGCAGGAGGACAACTTTGCTCCCTGTAGCTGCTCATGATTGGTGTGATTTTCATCCCCGTGACCTGATGCTGGCCTGTTCAAGGCTTATTCCCGACTTCTCCATGGGAGCTTTCCTTTGTCCTGCAGCACGGAGATCATCTGCCTGTCCATGAGTGCTTCTGTGTCTCTGCTTCGCTTACCTTTTCTTCCAGCCACACCACATGAAGGAAATGGAGATTAAACGCTATGGGTGGGAGGACTGGTGCAATGAAGGCTGCTGACAGCTCAACATCTTGCCTCTCTGAGCCTGGGAATGCTGTCCAGAGGCCAAGGTAGTGGCTAAAATGGGCAGAGTAAGAAAATGAGTGTCACAAGCCCAAGTGAGAAGTTTGAAGGCAGAAATAAATGGTGATAAAATCTCTGATGTCATGTGGGGTGGCACGGTACCCTGTGGGTGAGAACAGGAAGCCAGTGGTGTGTTCTTCCAGGAACTCCACCAGCTGTCAGCTGAGCCGCGGGGACGCGGCAGAACGTCTCACTGTGTCTCCCTGAGCGTCTGCTGCGGGCGCACAGGGAGTGGCAGGGCAGCCAACAGCCCGCGGCGCGGCGGGGAGGGTGTCCCGAGCTCACAGCGGCCGTCCGCGGAGCCAGAGCCTGGCTGCCGGCCATTCCAGCGCAGACCCTGAGGCGTTGCTTGGGGCACAGCAGAGATTTGCCCGGGGCTCAGCCAGGGTTTCGGTGGCACCAAGGACTGTCAACGCCATCTGACACCGAGTACAGCCCGTAGCGAGCAGCGGGGAGGTAACTGATGGTGTGCTTTGGATCTTTATCAAGAGAAAAGCTACAATCAACCAGTGCTGACTGGAGAAGATGGAACCACTGGTTCGGTGACCATTATCGTGCGGTAAAGCTTATGTCTCCTGCCAGCATCAGCTGCCAAAAAGCTCTTTGCACGGCGCTGACTCTAAGTGCTCTTCGGAGGTGCTGCCAGCGAGCTCAGTGGAAGCTGAAACGATGCGTGGGCACATCTCTTCAGCGGCCGCCTCTGTGCCGGGGGACAGCACTGCTGGAGGCCTCGGGTGAGCTGTTCAGCTGCAGGAGGACCTCACCTTCGCGTGCAGGGCTTGTTTGCTCTTCCCTTCGTCAGCTTAGGAGCGCAGAAACTCCGTGTGGCTTGTGTGAATCGTTGCTGTGGGCCCTGCACTTCCCCTTGGGTTATGTGGGTTTTGGGGGGAGGTGAGAATAACCGATTCCACGAATAACCCATCCCTGGTAAAAGGAGCATTTCTGCCCAGGCTGTCTTTTGCAAAAGACGACTGTGTGGGGCTGATAGTAGCCCTCTGGCTAGGGACAGTTGCCAGTGCTTTCCTCATTTGATATCACTGGGCCCATCTGTTAGAGAGGTTTTGCATTTTTCTTGCTGTCTCTTAACAGCTTTATCGCGGTGCTGCAGTTTAACCTGGCTGGCAGCTGAACACCAGCCGTTCACTCACTGCCCCGCGGTGGGATGCGGCCCCGAGCAAAGTGTGGGGCCAGGACGGGGCCCTGCGCAATGCCAGGCTTTTGGACACATTGAACGGGGAACAGGTCGTGCCGCAGCCCTTGGTCCAGTCCGGTCAGGGCAAGATGTTAAAAACGTGCTCTACACCGCAGCCAGGGAGAACGGCCCAACCTGGAGTCTCTGGCAGAAAGCACCAGGGGAGACTCGAGGTCGGCCCCTGGGGTTCTGGAGCCGGGGATACAAAGGCTCCGAGGCCCGCTATGCTCCCACTGAAAAAGAGATTCTGGCAGCATATGAAGGCGTTTGAGCTGCTTCAGAAGTGGTCGGCACTGAAGCACAGCTCCTCCTAGCTCCACGCTTGCCGGTCCTGGGCTGGATGTTCAAAGAGAGGGTCCCCTCTACGCATCATGCCACCGATGCTACGTGGAGTAAGTGGGTCGCTCTGATCACCCAGCGCGCCCGAATGGGAAACCCCAGT
>Ga0065711_1005927_pt1 | contig 29529 bp, 12 predicted proteins | sample Hoacrofraction12_FD_59098 | JGI IMG/M metagenome (GOLD analysis project Ga0065711, IMG submission 59098) | Hoatzin crop microbial communities from Cojedes, Venezuela - Epithelial fraction 12 v2 (version 2) | ecosystem: Host-associated > Birds > Digestive system > Esophagus > Crop | place... | reverse complement strand
AGGCTGTGTTATTTATAACCTTTTCACGCGTTCCATATTTGCACGTGCTTTCTTGCCGACAGTCACTATCACCGGCAATTCAAAAAACCTCTCTACCTGTTGCACAAATCAAACTGCCCTGTTTCAGTAGCCAGTTGTCACAGTTTCTCACTGAACGTGACCAAATGCGGCCGTGCCAGTTCATGAGCACGACTGGACTGAAGGTGCAGACTGCCATGAGTGTATCCAGAATCGTGGTAGTTTAATATACGTATTAAATGTGACTGGACTGGTAGTGGCAAATTGGACATCACTTAGAATTTAAACCTAGCTGCACCTAGCCTCTCACTTCGGTGAAGAGCGTTAGAAAGCAAGGGGGTTTATTTTCTGCCAAATTAACGCGACACTGGCTCATGTTCAGCCGGCTGCCAACCAGCACTCCCAGGTCCTTTTCCGCCGGGCAGCTCTCCAGCCACTCCTTCCCAAGTCTGTAGAATTGCGTGGGATTGTTGTGACCCAAGTGCAGGACCCGGCACTTGGCCCTGTTGTTGAACCTCATACTTTTGGCCTCGGCCCATTGATCCACTCTGTCCAGATCCCTCTGCAAATTCTTCCCACCCTCAAGCAGGTCGACACCCCCACCCAGCTTGGTGTCATCTGCAAATTTACTGAGGGAGCACTTGATGCCCTCATCCAGATCATCGATAAAGATGTGCAACAGAACTGGCCCTGATACTGAGCCCTGCGGAACACCACTCGTGACCGGCCGTCAGCTGGATGTAACTCCATTCACCACCATTCTTTGGGCCTGGCCATCCAGTCAGTTCTTTACCCAGTGAAGTGTACATCCTTCCAAGCCACGAGCAGCTAGTTTCTCTGGGAGGATGCTGTGGGAAACAGTGTCAAAGGCTTTGGTAAAGTCCAGGTAGACAACATCCACAGCCTTTCCCTCATACAGTAAGCGGGTCACCTTGTCATAGCAAATCAGGTTAGTCAAGCAGGACCTGCCTTTCATAAACCCAAGCTGACTGGGCCTGATCACCTGGTTGTGCATGTGCCGTGTGACGGCACTCAAGATGATCTGCTCCGTGGTCTTCCCTGGCACCAAGGTCAGGCTGACAGGCCTGTAGTTCCCTTGATCCTCCTTCTGGCCCTTCTTGTAGATGGGCATCATATTAGCTAACTTCCAGTCAACTGGGACCTCCCCAGTTAGCCAGTTGTCCATATTTACATGTGTGGACATGAGCTATACTGCAAAATGGTCTTGGGGAGATCAAAAGGGGCTGGAGGTTCTGTGAGTAGATGTTCAGAGGCTATTCTAGGGCTATTCCCATTAGTCTTTTTGGAGGAGTATCAAAGATCAGGTAAAGACAGATATGATCTAGAAGTAAGTACACGGTTGCATAATTAGTGTCTACAGGAAGATAATTAGTTTTCTCAACCATGGAAAGCTGTTCCATAAACGCAACTTCCCCAACTTCATCTCAGGGTAGTTAAAGAAGTGGATGAAGCAAACTCACAACTTCTGGTAGTTTCCTCCGAGAACTCAGGGAGAACAGGTTGCCTTAGTAAAACCAGAGAATAATGTCTGTAAGTCCTTGACTTACAGGAAATAATAACAAACTTAAACAGCTGGATTGACAGTATGCTCAATGCTGACAAGATCCTTGCCCCTAAGAATAATTTTGGGCCAACCTGTCACTCAAGATCATCTGTGAAATCCAACTGATGGTGATAGCTGCAGGGTCCGTGTTCGGTGTTTTTCAATTCTTCATATTTCACATGCAATTTTTCCAACAGTGACATATATTAACATTTGTGCATCGCACAGTATGTAAGAACTCAGGAGGAATCTGAATGAAGAGAGACAGAGCACAGAAGATATATTAAGAGGTACAGTCCTTGTCCCTTCCATACCTAACTTCAAGAGTCATAGAGAATCTAATACAGTTTACAGCATGATTCATAGCAGCCTATGAAGCATTTTAATTTTTGCCAACTGCACTGTTTTAAAGATGCTTTGGCATTGAGAGATTGCTAAGCCTCCCTTTAACGATGCCCCTTTTCTACACATCCCTCTCTAGAGTCTCTAATGGAAGTTCCATAGCTCTGTGCCACCACTCAGGAAGGGAAATCTCAGCTAACTGCTTGATGTCACCTCAGTTTTGCAGTTTGATGGGGCCTGGGTGTGCTCCATGACAGCGTGCCAACATTTAAAAAGGTAAAAACACTGCTGCTGTAGAAAAAGGTAAAGGGAGATTACCAGCTACAAATGTGAGCAAAGTAGTATTTATCCATCTCTTATCTATACAAAGCATACAAGTTCACCCATCACTGAGAAAAACACTTCTTCAGTCTCTGCAGAAAAGGATGTGCAAACATTTCTTTGTAGGTCTAAATTCCCTTTCATGTGCATCATACACGACTGTGAAGCGAGGTGGTGCCCTGTACATGTCAGAATAGGAAGAGGTTTATGAATTTTTAGATGCCTAAATGATAAATCCTTTTCAGACACATGTGAGAAGCAAGATACAATAGGAAAGAAAAAGTGATTTAGTGTCGCAGTGAAAAGTATATAGGCAGTGTGCTGATAAGTAATATTGCAAGGCTTTTCTCTGCATAATTAATGATGGAATCATATTTGTATCACTATAAGGCAATACATTAATAAATTTATCTTCTGAAAAGAAACATTTTTGGAGGGGCATATGACTGAACTAGAGGTCAATCAGCAATGAGAAACTTATAATGGGTTTAAAATAAATGTATGCTATGAAAAGACATATAGCAAAAATAAAATCAAAGATTCATCTCCCCAAAGAAGTAATAAAAACAACTATCAATATATAGCAGGGTGAGTACCCCAAGACTTTGACTGAGTAAAACCCTAACCCTTACATCCAGAAGTGTGATTCTAACCAATAATCCACAGTGTATATGTACAAAGAAGTCCAGAGGCCTGTGGTTGCCTCACAAGAGTTCTAGAATAAAATAAAGCAGAACTTTGCCTTATGTGAACTGGGATTTGATATGACCTTCATGCTGCAGACCTGTCAAGCTGTAGCAATGATGAATGCAATCAGACAGCTATCAGACGTTGTTCTAATTTAGACACAGCAAAACTTATTGAGTAATGTCAAATGAAACAAAAAGCAGGACTGGAGTGTGAAAGGGCTTTAGTTCCCTTTAGGTAAAATTCAAAGGACCTTGTAACATCAAGGCCTTGCTGAGCTGGGTATGAATGCCCTGGGAGTGATGAGGCAAGATTAGTGACTGAATATGGCAGAATCCTGTCACAATCCCCAGATGAAGCTTAAAATTTCTACAGGGATACTGCTTTTTGAAAAGTTTTGAGCAAGGCAGCTAAAATAATTTCAAAAGTTTGCCTTTCTTTTGTTCACTTGTCAACACTACCTAGAAGATTATTTCTTAAGCAAGAAACACGTAAAGGAAAGTATATTTCTTTCAATGCCGTTTTATCATCTTAATCAAGACCATATCTATGAAGAACACTGGAACAATTTTATGTACATCCATACCTACATAAGCAGAAAGACATAGGACTGAAAACTCCTCTGAACCTAAACTATTTTCAGTATTTTAATACATGACTGAAAATGCTCCCCAAGCCCCTCCAAACCCAAATGTAGAAAAGTTCAGGATATAGCCAAGTGTGAAATACCTAAAATGTTTTAACAGACTAAAAAGCTGTCACTGGAACTGTCTTTTCAGCTAGACGCTGGCTCAGAAATACTCCTTTTCTGTCCTTCACCCTTCTGAATGTACAAGAAAACAGAGGCTGATGTAAGGTTGCAAGCCAATTCCTTCTGATCAAATGTGAACAGCCTGTCCCAGATCAGAGAAAGTCTCCAGAAGAGTCCATGTCTAACAGAGGGATTAAATGGAGGTTAGCAATAATTTTAGGGAGACGTTCTGGCTGGGACTTAGAAGTGACTTTATTGTTGCAGAAGCAATTATCTGCTGGGCCACCATGAAACTTGTATTTTCCTTGCCCTAAGCAACGATGGCATAACCATTAGGATGGAATAAACAACATGATGCCAAATGCCCAAAAGAAGATCCAACAACCTATAATTCCCCAAAAGATCAGAAACTGAGGAAAGAGGAGTTGTAATACTTTGAGGATTATCTACTGCTGGTCATGATGATCCACTGGAGTGCTGAGCAGGGCTGCACTGAGCTGATACAGCTGGTAGGTGCATACCTGAAAAGTAAACCTTCAGCCCTTCAAGGACAGCAGGTAATCTAAAACACAACAAACCAGTCTCCGTGGAAGAGAGACAGTGTTGTGAGCAGACAGAGAATCTTTTCCATTTGGGCTCGAATTGCCTGAACGCTCTTTCAGCAACTTGCTAAACATTGTCAAACTAGCCAGAACCCGGGCTTGAATATGGGGAGAGTGAGAATCTGGACGCAAAGTTTTCCTTTTATTTATTTATTGTCAAGGCATAATTTCCAATTTTATGTATTTATTTATGGCAAAGGACTAATCTGCCTGAGGACAAGTCTACCCAAGGAAGCTTTAGCAGATCTAACAAACTGTTCATGCTAAATCAATATTACCAGAACTACTAATATAGATATTTTTACTGCGCCAGAAAATCCCAAACAAAATCCCTGGAAATGACTACGCCTATTTAGGACACATTCTAGGAGATAAAGAAATAGAAACTGACTTCCAGCTGTGAAATGGGCTTAGGCCCTGCCATAGCAAACTTGGTGACACATTGGCTACTTCTGTACTCCTAGATATATATGGTGGTAATTTATATAGTTAAAATGGCGGAATTGTCCCTGGTGGATTTCTGGCCCATGCACTGTCCCAAAAAATACCTGAGCATGGTTTCAGAACAATAAAATTTCAGGGCCAATTTTCCAAAGGCTTTCTGCATACAGATGGCCTGGGTCTGGAGGCTAGAAGAACTTCCTAGCATGGACACAGGCTGTTTTTGTGCCAGGCAGCCTTCATGTGCCTGGATACCTTCCTTCTCACTTTTAATTCACTACCCTAGATACCAAGTCCATGGAAAAATCTTCCTGCTTCTGTCCAACACCACATCCAAAAAGGTCCTGAATATTCTACTCTAATGATCTCTAGTGTCGTAACACAAGAACAGACCTGGACTAGAAAAAGGTCAATTATTCCCACAGTTGTAATTAGTATTAACTTACTATTTAATTCAGCAAAAGCAAAGTTAAAGTTCTCATTGTCCTAAAAGGAAAGCAGAGTTAGGCCAGAGTGAAGTGGTTTTGAAAAGCCAATATAGATGTGCTGCCTATGGCAAATGGTAAATTCCTTTCAAAGGAAATTTCAGTCCAAGCTAGAAGTGGAAATATAATTTGCTGTCTGTCCATTCCTATAAATGAGATTCTGTACAACCTCACTTGCTGGGGTGACAATTTCTGAAATGTAGGTTTTGATTTATAGTATATCCTGAGGATTAAAATACTACTTAAGATTTACAATAATTGCTAGAGCTGCAGGAAGGAGAAGTAACACAAATCATTTGATATAATGGAAATTCATGTGTATGAGCTGCTGTATTAGCGTATCATTCAATTGTTCTAGTATTCTAATGCAAAGGCTCCTATCAAGGAAATTACTAGTCAGTGTGAGTTACCAGCAGTTTACAGATTATTAATTTCTGTGGCCATAAGTTCCCTTTCCTTTGAGACCTTATGAACTTCAGATGTAGCAGATTTATAGCTCTACTTTGGAAATCATTACTTAAATTCAGTTAGGACTTATTATCTTCCCTTACAAATTGTTAACACTAAGTCATCTATAGTGAAAGTTTCTTCTTACAGAGATGAAATTTACATGTTTAGATTTAAGAAGGGCTTCATTTCCACTGGACAGCAAATATGCAGCAGTATGAAGTCTCAGAAACAGTTTAAATGACTGCTAATTTCCTAAAATAGCCTGAGGTTAAACTTGTATTTTTTACTTTAGAGTCCCCTCTTCTGTTCCAGGATGTTTAAATGTATAAAACACACATAATTATCAGTATACAAGCAGAGTCAGTTTGTATACTTCATCCAGTATTCCAGTCCTTCTGCAGTGGAGGGCTGTGGAAGGTCCCACACAAAGCTCCATAACTTTCGTTTGACTGCTTGGAAGATCGCCATTCGATACACTCAAGATCATCATTCAATACACTCAAGGGGTTCAGCTATCATTCCCTTCCAAAAATAAAAAAGGAAAATTCAAAAGGACAAATGATAAATACAAGGAATTAAAGCAAAGTAAATGACCATGATATACATGACTAGAAAGCAGCAAGGTACTGCTAGCCAAGGGTACCACAGAACTGTCTAATGTGAAGTATGTGGATGCTTGTGCTGATATGCTTGTAAGCAAAGCAGCAGATTTGGCCACATTCCAAATAGAACCAGCAACTCTGTATGAGAAATATTAATTTTCCCAGCAGGTGAACTCATACACTTTTTCTGAGAAGCAAGAAGTCAAGGGGCTGCGTGTGAACCTGTTTAAAATGCATATTTTTAAAATTATGTTTTAAACCACCTTCTCAGAGATACAACTTTTTGAGTGTAAAACTTGTATTTTGACAACTTCTGTTCTATACCCATGCTTTCCCAGTGACACAACCTTTCTCCAACCTATACTGCTTATTAAACTCTGCACTCTTACTCAAGCCTGTTTGGGTTTTTTTTGGCAGGGGGGTTGTGGTGTAATTGGTAACTTAATTATTTAAGACATAGCCAGAGCTGCACATTTTCAAGGATTGTTTGAAAATTTTGAATGGAAAGGTTATTGCACTATGACACTAAGTAACTATCTAAAGGCTACTTCTAGATGGCTTAGCTGTGTTTCTCATGCTTTACTTCAAACATTACTTTATTGCTGATTTTTTCTGTTTTACAGTGTTTGATTTTGAAAGAAAATATAACATCTCCATAATTCAGGATATTATGAAAAGATAATAATGATCTTACTATGAACTCTACCTTAATTCCTCTCTTGGAACACAAAATTTGGTAAATAATTGTTTATTAATATTTCACAGCTCTTTTGGAAAGTGCATGTACAAGTAAAGAACCTTGGAGAAACAGTTCTTTTAAAATACATGTTTTAGATACACAGTGAAAAAATGTATTTTTAAATTGTAAGTGTACAAAATGGCATTCAAATTTCCATTGTAAAATTATTGTTATATGATTGGGTAAAACGTATCATGCAAACAATCAAAACACTTCAAACTTGGAGAAATAAATACTTCCATGATACTGCTTATAAGCCATACAAAGAATTAAGTTGTTTAAAGCAGTTGTCTAAAAATTCAAAAAACAGTCTTAGTAGTTTTGAGCTAATTCACAAACTTGGAATGGGTAAATGTCTAAAAAACAACAAATAAGAATGAATATAATTTGAAAAGATGAAACTTTGCCTGCAGCAGAAAAGCAACAGATTTGGCTCTGATTTAGGAGTAAGTTTCATAAATTCATACCTTAGCTTGTTCTATAATAACCATAATGTTGTGATAGTTTAGAAATATCATTGGATATGGAACTGTGTAATTAGCATTAAAAGTTAAATGCATTGCCATTATTATAACAATAAAATTCAAAAAATCTGAAACCCCAGGATATTCAAAATAGAAATATTACCCTTAGAATACCACAGAGAAAGCTATGTTTACCAATTAGCTAAAAATCCCCACTACCTTAATTTTTTTCTGCAAGTATTAATAAAGATACCTACATGTGAAATCTCCCTTCACTTCAGTAAAACCACCCACATATTTCAGCTGATGTTTTTCTAGAACATTCATTTGTCATTCCAAAGCTCCCTAATCAAATGTTGGAGGGCTACCAAAATAGTTCTAAGTGTCAATTTATTTCCCAAATTTTGACAATTATTTGAAAATGGTCCTTGACTCATTTTTAAGAGTGAAAGTTCTCATCATGTATCATGACCTTGAATTGTCTCTCAGCTACCCACAGAAAAACAATAATTCCCTGCTTTAATCCCTGCATGTTAACCCATGAGATTAAAACCCAGAAATGAGTATTTGAAGATGCTGACTCTTTCCTCAGTAGTCATTCTCCCTCTTCCCCCACTCCACAATATTGACAGGATATGCAGTCATGATACTGTATACATTAAATTTCCATTTTGTACAAGACTGGGTAATATTCCACCCCATAAACCTCAGAAACTGTTCAGATTGGGAAATTAAAGCAGTTTTGCTAACATACCCAAAATATAATTACCTCTTATTAAAGGGAATACTGTGTACAGCTGAAGACAGCTTGCTTGGCATAGCACACCACGCCTGCATTGTTTTCACTCCCAACAATGATATCAACACAAAAAATGAAGTATTCCAACAACCATTTCAAATAATCTATGTCTTCTTTTAGCATCTCGCACTTGAAAACCTAAATTCCTCAAACTGGCCATTAGAAAATTTCAGTTTAATGGAGATAATTAGTAATAAATTTGTAATACAATTAGGGTTTGGAGGACCTAATCGAGATTGGTTGCCATCACTGTCTTGTCAAAATACACAATAAAATGAAATTAAATTCCCTTCTTTCTGGACAAGTTTCTAAATCACAGATTTTTAAAGATCATCCAAAATTTGGAAGACAATTGGGTTCCATCGTATCCATGATGGATATCCACTTAGTATCTCAAGACAATAAAGTGTATCAGAGATAGGGTTGTGCAGTATTGAGACCGTAAGTCCAAAACAATAGCAACAATAGTTTCAACAGTATTATTCAGAAAGCATAAAAAGGCACAAAACTAGGCATGTGCAGGAAACTTCTGCCTGCCTGTCATTTCTGGCTCACCATTTGAAATCTCCAGTGGTTTGGTGGGTGTCATGTCAGGAGGGAAATTGATAAAGACAAGGCTTGTGGAGTCATGAGGATAAATTTAAAAGCACACACCATGAGACTTAAGAGATACATTAGCATTCTGACTCTGTCTCACTCCTGCACAGAATGAAAGTCATATTTGACAGGCTAAGAGTGTTATAAATTCTTGTGCTGCTGTAAGGATATCTGCCTTCTTAGCGGGTATTTGGTTTACTTAAAGCCCATCAGGATGAACAAAGAAACTCAATATTTGCCTTTGAATCTGAATACTGTGTAAAATATTGTCACACTTAATCAGGTCATTCTATTGCCATGTCAGCTGTGAGGGAATATTGCAAAATACTCTGAGATGTCAGTGCTGCAAAGAAAGCCTTCCGTTTCTGCCACTGTGTTTGTGTGTCCTACTTTGTTGAGTAGAAAACTGTTAATAACCATTTCCTAAATTAATACTGCTAATATTGCTGTCCATATTTGAGCAAATTACTAAATACTGTTTGCTTATTAGAACACGGGTGTGTAGCAACAGCATTCTGTCTTCTGCACTGAACTCATAAATACCTCACCTTCAGCTTTTCTCAAATATTGTAGTGTAAAGGCAAATGGTAGGAGAGAAATTAAAATTTAAGAGATGTCATTAAAGCTGCCACAGGATTCGTCAATGCTCATGTTGAACTTCTTGTGTACGAAATACTGTACCAGGGGAAGCACTGCAGAAGATTGGTAATTCAGGCTACTGGATGGAAACCAGTAGAATTGTATTAATGTTGCTGGACTCCAAGAAATTTCACTGTCTTCACAGACTTGATTTTTTTCCTGCTCCCTTCCACCAAACAAAAAGCTGTATTAGAGACTTACACTTAGTTTTATAGCTTTAGCCTACCTGCAAACTGCACATCAATACAAGACTAACTGTGCATAAAATTTAAATTCTATCACACTGCTACATAAAAACACAAAATGCTCCAGTGGTATAATGGCTGGTGCTGAGCTCAATCCAGTAAGGGCTGCCCCAAGGCAAGTCATACAAATGCAATTACCTCTCACATACTCAAACTGCTTTCTTTCACAACACTACTTTTATTATGCAAATGTATAAATGTAATTTTAACCTACAAGACCATCTAGAAGATTAAACAAGCACTCATGTCATACCTTCACTAACTGTAATTAAAGATATTTAAAAATTTAGTCTTGGAGGAATAAATCTAATGCAAGAAAGAGCTTGATATTACCCTCGACCTTAATTATAAAATAAAGATATCAGAAGAAAGAAAGAAAAAAAAAAAAAGGTTTGATTCAATGTGCTTACTTCCTCTCTCTCTTTTCCTCCCCCTTTCCTCCTGGAGCAAGGGGTGTTCATTGTCCAGATGAAGGTAATGTGGAAATGGACTATGGACTAGAAGTCCCTGCTTCAATAAGGGAGGCAGAAGTGCTGAATATTCATTGCCCTGCAACCTGTGTAATCATTTTGATGACTGTAGTAGTTGCATTCCGATTAGGCGGCATTTATACTCTCTACACAACTGTGACTGACGATGGAAAGTGCTGAAACAATGAGTGAGGCAAACTGGCTGTGTCAGCAAGAAATGGGAGCAGAGTAAAACCCTGTGCAAAGAAGTGCTAGGATAAAAGGAAAAAAGGGAAAGTACCACTAACAATCAAGTCGGACGTGCAACAGAAGGGACCACTGCTCTGATCTGGCACCCCTCTGTAGGACCTCACGATTTTTTATGACCTGCCTGGGAGAACATTTTTTCCAGTGTCAAATGGACCTGCTCCTTCAACAGTAACAAAAGGTTTTACAGCCTCTTCCATCAAGCCAGTCCTTTTGATTGGTGAAAAGGCATATCTCGGATTAGAACTGCTGTCCTGATTATCCCTATTGAATATTAACTGTTTTTAATGAACCCATGCAAAACGCACTCTAATTTCCTGGCTGTTATTTTGGGTTCTCTGGTGAGGAACTGTTATATATAGGCAATGAAATAACTTGTACAATACAAGTCTCAGGAAAACAGGAAAATGAAAGGATAGAAATTTCATTCCACTTGTGTTTGAGCTGAAATACTGAGGAATCCATTTTTCAATAATAAATAGTGCAAAAAAAATTTAAAATGGTCTTCAGGAAAGCCTGCGATTATCCCAGGAAGAACGCCAACATACAAAGTGCTGTGGCCCTCATCCAAGAAATCATCTCTTTTTTTCTGCAAATAACCTATTCTGAGTATTTCCTGAGTTTTAAAGAGGTGTCCAAATCCTTCTGAAGACAAAAGGATCACAAGGACAGAAACACACACAAGGACTAGCAAAAGCATTTAGTTAGGTACTTCCTCTAATATGATCTTAAAATGCTACTGACATAGCTAGTTTTTGTCTCAATTAGGATGGCAGATTTAAAATATCTTCTGCCTACTCTCTTTATTCTCCAATCTTTTTTATTAACCTAATCATAATGCCTCAAACTCTCACTTTGTTAATCTACTGAGTGATAACTTGATGCAAATAAAGGACCCTCCTCAAATCTCAGCACATGTAAAAGAGAATTTAAAGTTTAAAATCCTAAACATGAATACTTCTACAAAATATAGTTATTTACCAGTTCAAATGTGAACATATTTCAGATTAACTGGTTCTTGAAAAAACACTGCAAACAATCCAAAGATAAAAGAGTGAATTACATAGATGGACAATACATCTTTCTGTTTTAGGATGATTTTTCTATTACCATTGTGAAAAAAAATTACATAGAATTTTTGAATTCCATTTTTCCTATTGTTGCAACTATAAATTAATAACATTTTAACATTTTCTAGCCTATAATCTTTTTCAGCTGACTCTTTTTTGTTTCCAACAAGTTCAAAAGGAAATATACTTCTTTAGGCTTATTTCTTTCTACTTTACTTGACAGAAAACTTAATAAAATATCAGTCAAACTATACTGACAAACAGAAAAGGACAAAATCATTTGGTAATATATCCTGTATAACATATAGTTCTTCATCCCTAACTCTAACATGGAAGAGCTAGCAAATGAAAGCTGGTACTCCATTCCCACAGTATGCTTTATGTAGATATGTTCCTTATTTCTTCTCTTCCCAACAAACACTCTCATGTAGGAAAGAAAATTTCCCAACATGCTCATGAAGCTATGATATTCTTTAGGGCTAGGATTTTTATCATATCACCTACTTCCTTGTAGACTTCTGTAGCCATCTCACTCCCTTCCTTTTCACTTGGTTTTGAAATTCTTCCCAACTGCAAGGACTGCTGTGCTTATTCTCTCCACCCTTTTTGATGTTATTTTATATCATGTTTATGATTTTATAATTTTTAGTTATAAACCTTCTTCAGTTAGAGACATAAGGTAACCGTAAACTCATAAGGTGCCATAAGGTGCTGTAAATGCTTATAAAGTGAAGAAAATGTAATTTACCCTGTGCTGTGTCGTGGCGTATCTAATCTCTGGCCTAGCCCTACAAACATTTAATCAAGGCAACTCTAGATACATTGTCCTAGTGGCTTAACTATGAGTTTTTCTGGAAAATAAAAGACGCTTCTAAGAGAGGTTTTATGGAAATGCATCTTAGATGTAGATTTAGACAGGAAAAGATAGTATGAGGTGGTAGAAACAAGGACTTTTAGGACTTCTAGGGACACACTGGAGGATTAGAGGCAGCATGCTTGGTGCAGTATGTAACAGTAGAGTAATACAATGCGAAAATTTGTTTGTACTACCAGTCCAACAGAAAACAATTAAGAGTTTGAGAAGACGGTCTCAGTTGTCACTAAATATTAATAGCTACCTAATTCTGGTGGTTTTAGAAGTTAATACGATTAAGAGCTTGATAGCTGGCTTGGATCTACAACTGTGAGCATCCCTTCTTGTCCAAAAAAAAAAATTATGCCAGATCCAGCCCGACATTCCTTGGCATTAACATTAAACCCCTAAAGATCCTTTACTTTCTATGCAAGAGTTTTCATTATTATTCTGTTATGCCATTGGTCTGAATACAGGTGGTACAAACCAGGCTGTGCTAAAAACTACAGCTGTATGGGTCCTCTGTGAAGTGCTTGTTTCAGTGAGGCTCTGTAGTGAATCATAATAAATTCTGTGGGTCATCTAATAACAAATATCTCAGAAGATTGTTCTTTCTCTTTTCCAGCAATGAAAGGTCATCTGGGTCCAAAGCCACATGGTATGAAAAAAGCATGTGAAAACGAGCTTTTAGCTGCAGTAAAATGCACTTTTACCATTATTTAAATTCATAGGGATGACGGTAGTGATTCTGGAAAGAGCAGTGACTTCAGCTTTGTATACAGCAGCTACAAAAGTAACAACGAAAATCCACATCTATGTAGTGTCCCTAGTTTAAAAGGCATGTTGAGAAGCTGAAGAGGGTGGAGAAAAGATCCACAAGAGTGATCGAAGGCTGAAGAAAATGTTTTATAGTGATAGATTGAAGAGCTTAATCTGTTACACTCACTGAAAAAGAAGACTGAAAACTGACTGGAGTACAAAGGGTAAGTGTCTTTACGAGGAAAAAAAATCCTCTGGATGGTACACGATACTATAATCTAGTGGAGAAATACTTCATGAGAACTATTGGTGGAAGCTGAGGTCAGGCAAATCCAAACGAAGATGAAGCAATGAAGCCCAACTTCTTTTGTGAGAAAGTGGCTTATTAACCTCACTAGCAAGAAAACCGGCAGTTCCTTTGTGACTTTCCAGTACAAATCCAACGCCTTTCTGAAAGGTGTGCTTTTGCCAAATATTTATGCTTTGCCCCATTACAGGGTTTTGTGAGTGATATATGTGCAAACATTCAAAATATGATGTTCTCGGATATACAGGAGATCAGACTAGATTACTTAATTATGCACTCTTAAAATCTACAAACCTATGAAATCAGAATACTGATCTTTGTGGCTACAGTTCACTTTGATTCAGAAGCTGTCAGGGACAGAGGATTCCCTGGCAGTGAAACTGTTGTGACTCAGCTATGTAAAATGGAAAAAAGATGCTAGCAGTCCATGAAAGATAGCTCTGAGGAGCAATAGGAACACTCAGCTGCTGTTTCTAAAAGTACTGCATGACTTATCATTCCAAACTTCAGGAAGACAGGGATGATACTAATTGCTTAAAGGCCCCATTAATCCTTAGGATAGACTCAAAGTTGCCAAGTCAACAGTGAACATTTTCCTCCTTCGCTCATCTTCCGTTCCTAAAATCTACTTGGAAATTCATATTTTAAACAACTGATATCGAGCAGACCAGAGAAGCAGACATGGACCTAAATGAAAAGTGTGTTTATAATCTGCTGGACTTTTGAAATCAAAACCAAATGCAAATATAATATAAAATCATTTGCCGAACCACCTCCCCAACACCCTTACCCTCGAAATAACTAACTAGAGAAAAAAAATTGTCAGGATAAGCCTGATGGTCTGCATTTATTCTTAGAGCTGAGAACATCCTTCATTACATGGAAGAACACATTGCTATGGAATGAATAGCAAATGGAAACAAAGTGTTCAGTCTCCACTCTCTATATTTGAACAATTTAAAAATCAGTCCTCCCCAAACTTCCTGGAGTATAGACTAATCTATCTTCCAAATTTCTTTTTGACTATCAATTTCTTTCAATTTAAAACTGTAGCATTAATGTTTTAGTTGAAAGTAGGTAATACAGTTCTATGGACCACCTGAGGACCATTGTCCAGCTGGGCCACTGCTTGCCTGTTTACAGATGAAGAACCACTGACCAAGGCAAGGCTGCCTCAGGACCTACAGGCTCAAAATGTAAGACAGTCCCCAGGCTAGAAACTGGGGTGTTTGAACCTATTGGTACAACAAAGTAATTTTCACTTTCCATGACACCGAGGAATAAAGTAGAGCAATCGCCCATCCTTTTTGTTGTCAATACTTTAGCCTTCAAATCAGGTGAAAAAAAAATCCCCTTCTACACACAGATTGCACTGATAAGCACTGATAAAATGATGTAATTGATTATATAAAGGAGTTTTGTACTACAGTAGTATAAGAATGAGAAAAATAGGACTTGACACACCTTCCTGACTGGAAATCTTTTGGCTGGTGAGACAGAAATAGGAATGGTGTGTGCTTCAACCAATAGAAAGCATTTTTCATTGGTTAAACAGTGATAAAACACACTGCCTTGTTATGTGCTAATCTGTGGGACTGAAAAGGATTTAAAGCACTGCAAAACTGTCATGAAGACATTTTAACAAGGTATTTGGAGGCTAGGCTGTTCTTACACCAAAGATTTTGATAAGGCACGAGTACAGTCAATGTAACCACAGAGGATTTCAATAAAACATTGAATTAAATAGGTCACTGTGAACTAAATGATGTTACAGATACAAAAAGAAAGAAAATGTAAACATGTTTCTCTTTAACCAATGAAATAAGGCACTCAAAATGTATATGGAAACATCTCTCGCTTAAGACAGTTCTGTTTGTGAAAGGGCATGTTTAAAAACAGCCCTCTGGAGCTCTTAACAAAATTATACTTTCAACAGCTATTGTTCCCCTTGTTCTGCCAGGCCAAGAAAACTGTATGAAAGGGATAACAAATTACTAGCAAGATCTGGCTTCATAGGAATGCTTCTTTGGCTTTATAAATAAAGAGCGTTAACTCTAATTCCTCATTTCCCCTGGCGTTTGCTTGTGACTTTTCTGTATTAATTTTAGCATGCCTAACAGGAGTTGAGTCTTACAAAAGTAGTAAGTGTGAAATATATTTTACCAATATCAGGGTAATCTGATGGTAAGCAGTCTGTTCTACCAACATCTGAACTGGACAAAAATCAGCTTTATGCCAGTGATGTTCCCGAGCCCTAGCACAGCCAACCAATCTATAGGGGATATTTGGTCACTATGCTAACAGAGCATCTCTAAAACCTGACACACAAATAAAATGCATGCACATACACAGATATCTATGAAGACTAGCAAACAAAAGAACTGAGAAATAAAGACATATGCATAAGCTTAAAAATGGAGTTTAAATTACAAAATATGGCGCAAAACTATTCATATAAAATGTTCTGGAAAACATACAGCAAAGGCCCAACTGTAGTCTATTAAGTATTCTGATTATTATTATTTTTCTCTTTTAAGAAGTTCAGTTCAAACTTTAAACTACTTTTTATGTCCCCTTTCCTGTTTTTAGTCAGATTTAGGATTTACTCTTTTTAATGTACCTGCAGTAAAGCAAATGGGCTCCGTAAGGAGCCATTGTCTTAAAACTTACTTGTCATGTTCTGAAAGGTCAGTGTGTAAAATGAAAGGTAAAGAAAGATGAAAGGCAAGAAAGATAAAATGCAAAACAATTATTTCTATTCAAAAGCATCCGGGCAAGTTTGCTTGAAGTATCCATAGCAGCTTCCATGCATATGCAATATCATCCTTGGTTTCTCATGGACTGTGTTTACTTCTTACTGTCTTCAAGTCTGCAGCAATTTCCCCCTTGTTTGCATGTTATGGTAAGTGTCAGCCTTCTGGCTTATTCTATGCTGCAGTCTGTACTGCTGTGATATGTAAGAATGCATTTCTAAAAACATTTGTTAAAAATTAATGGGAACCTAATGGGAACCAAGGTTTTATACTGCAGAGCGTACAACAATATAATCTCTCTCAGTGATTTTGAAAACCAGGTACAAGAAATAGTACTTCAGCTTGTCAGAGGTGACTTTGGGCTAATTATTCTCAGTGCTATTGCCCAGCATAATCAGAGCTGGAGAAATACAGTCACTGTGGAAAAAACCAAACCAAACCAGGCTTGGAACATATTGAATCTGGTTGGAGAAAAACAAATTTAAGTCGAACATTTGCTGTGTTTACTCTAATTTCTACAATGCTCTTGTGTACAATGCCACATTACTCCACCACTGCATGAGCTGAAAAGCCATTTTCTTTCCTCAATTACTGTAACACCTGCATATACACTCAAAGCTGATGGTACATCCATCCATTATTTCCCTAATAATTCAGTAAGTCTATTTGTGTGGAAAGCCAAAAAGCTTCATGAATAAAAAATACAGAAGATAGCTTGTTAAACGTGAAGAAACGGCATCATGTCTGTGCCCAGATGGAGAGCCCTAAAATTTTCTAGGCACAGCCCAGACTATTTTAAACACTGGTTATCACACTTCTCAACCTGCCGGAAGAGTAACATATGTTCCAAGTGCGGCTCATCTCTGTTGTGCTTTATCCCAGTTCTGCTGCTTTGTACGGGTACTGTAACAGTGAGGACTATCTCCACAGAGGGAAATCGTGCCAAATCTCAATCTGCTGCAGTACATTAAACTTCGTAGGTTCAATGCGAAGTCCTGTAAACACTAGCACAATTTTCTTTGACTTGATATTTAATAGCACAAAAAAGTGTTAATATTTTGACTTATTGAATGTGTTTTTTGCTTTCAGCAGCAGACAGTTATGAAAACTTACAGTGGTACATTAGTTACACTAATAATTAATTACACTAATTTGGTTTTGCGACACAAGCAGAAAGAAATAAAATCCATTAACAGGGCCAATAACTATAACGAAAACTAATAAAAAGGGCTAAAGGCACGTTACGAAAAGGAGTCTTAAAATGTCTACAAAAGAAAGAAAATTTAAAGTGATCTTAAGAGTAATGGAAACAATATTGTTTTTCAAATACTTCTGCTACTATTTTTCATTTTAAAAATTTAGCAATATATACAAGTAAGGCAACGCACAAATTCGACTGGTTTTCCCTCAGTTCCATACATTAATTTACTTAAAATGTTTCTGAGGCTTTTGTTAGTAGGCACCAAACATGACAAATAAACCAGTCCAGAAACATTAAAATGAGACCTGCCTTTAGTTCTAAATTTGTATCCAGCTCCAAGTTCTCTCTACGCAGGACTTCAGGTTTTCTGGATGGGTAAGTGGGAGCAGGCAGAAGCATATGTGACATAGAAAGTCCTCTACAATTTTCTCCAAGGATATCCCAATTTTCCTCCTCAGTCTCCTCCATAGCCACGTGCTAAAACTCAAAGCGGCCAAACGGATTACTGTTTTAAGGGAGTAAGGCAATCCTCTTGCATAAGGCTAAAGCCTACATTTTTTTAAGTTAGAAGCCTACAGATGAGCAACATTATTCATTAACTGACCTGAGTTTTTCATCCATCATGGAGAGGTCCAACAGTTCAATAAACTCATGAAACTTAAAATATTTTAAATAAAATCATTTTTACAAACAAGTATTTTTATGCAAGATATGCACAATGCTTATTGTTTCTCTTCTATTATCTGTAAGAGTTTTGTGAAGAATAGTCACATGAAAACAAGATATTCTTTTAAGGACCTCATCTACTCATGCCTATTATTAAATACTTGAAATCACAATAATGTTCTTATGACATCATAAGTATTTCCACAGCAACCAATTGTTTGTATCAATTGCATTTAGTGAAAGAAGATGAACACTTAAAATTCAGACTCATTTTCATGTAAATAACCCTATCATTAAACAAAGGAGAAACAAATCTACAGAAATCATGTGTTTGTACAATCAGAAGAGTCAGTGAATATAATGTTTTTCCGTGTCTGCCACGAAATGCCAGTACATTAAGAATTGAATAGACTTTCTGTGTTAGAAATGAATACACAGACTGGGAGAAAGGCTCCTTCCATTTAAACTCCATTCTTCGCTAATCAATTGCTGCACTGTACCTTTTCAGTTAATGGGAAAGAAAAGTACAAACTCTGCACTATTTTGAAGTTTCAAAAGGGGAGGAGGATTAAAAAAATAGGAAAGACCTGGATGATATTTGTCCTGGTTTTGGTTAAAACAGAACCGATTCTCTTTCAGTGCTTTTTCCTTACAGCTAAGTTCTTCTAAGTAACTGCATTTTTCTGAAGTTGGCTGCATGTTTTACGGACAGTGTCCGCTCCAAAGCTGACCACACCTAATGTTTATAGTTTGACTGAGCTAACGGTAGGACAGGAATGCAGAAAAAGGCCCCTGTTTACAATTATTACTGCAGCAGCCAAGATCACCGACAGACCTCTGAGGTCCCGCGGGTGAGGAGTCGTGAAGGGTCGCACGCGCGGGGAGGGGCAGACAGAACAGGGGACCTGGTGTTGGCCAACGTGATATTCCATGCCGTGCCTGTCACACTCGGCTTAGAGCTGGGGATCACGAGGGGCTCGCTGTCTTTGTCCATGGCTGGCTCCTGGAGAGGGCCCTGCCCTTGTCCTGCCTGCGATGCCGACCCAGATTGCGATCCGTGCGTTCCTGAGTCCAGTGCCCATCCACTGCCGGGTCCAGCCCGGGACTGCCTGGCGCTGCCCGGCAGCTGCTGGCGGCCCCAGCGCCCGGCACCCAGCTCCAGGAAACCCATGGCTGGTTTTGTGTGCTTTGCCTTTTTTCTCTTACTGTTAATATTATTAGCATTTTTGGTGTTATCAGCAAAGTTGTTTTAATATTCAGTTTGTAAGTCTCTCTCCCTTTTCCTCCTTTCTCCCTTCCTCTGGTGGGAGGGCGGGGGTTGACAGACAGCAGCGGCCACTCGGTTTATTGCCGCCCTGCTCCAAACAGTGACAATATTTCTTTCACTCTTCTTCACTATTAGCATCATGAAAAATAGCTTGCACTCATGTATTTTACTAAAATGTTCTTTGGAACACAGTTCACCGTGCCAGTCCCTGAGGGACAGGTTTGCTAGGCTGCCCTTCTGGCCCTCTGTTCATTTCACACGTTATCCACGGCATCTGGCTTGATCTCAAGATTGTTGTCTTTACTGTGCTCTAAAAAATGACAACGCAGCACCTAACCACAGTGCAGCCCTCCACACAGATATGCAAGTATGGCACCTTTGGCCTTTACAGAACTCATTTGACTCAAAGATGGCTCTGTAAAATACATATTTTAAATAAGATGCTTGCACAAGAAAAATTGGCTTTGAAAATGCTCTACACTTAAAGTGTATTGCTTTCTGCCCGGCCCTGGCCCTACTAGTCAAAACACTGTGGTTTGTACTAACTCTCCCACATTCCTCTAAACCCTAGTCAGTCCATATTGATCACTCTAACCAGAGTGGCATGAATTATTTTCTCTTTGATTAATTTTATTTTCTTCCAACCCTTCTCAAATTCTTATGTCTCTTTTAAACGACAGTACTCTAATCCTGTATGGATACTTATTCTGGGCTGATTTAATCTTCACCCTACGTTGCAATTAGAAAGAACTGTGATGCTACTGAACATGATGTGCTTTGAAGTTTTGCTTTTTAGGGACCTCTTTGGGGCACTGTTTCCCCAGCTGACCTGCAGTTTCTGATATCATCCCCACATTTTCCCTCCAGGAGGTACCAACAATTTCCCACACAGCAGCTCTTGAAAGGTTTTCGTTTGGAGCGCTTCAAAGAGAGGTTCTCAGCCACTATCAGAGTGAGATTTTCATGAACTGATCTAGGCTTCTTCGACCTTGCTGTGAAGGTGCTGAGAGACTTAAATAGCTCACACTACAAAACAAATGAGACCCCCTAGACATTTTTTAAAGACAAACTATTATCATCTTAGATAAACCCACAGTTCATAGCTCTTTACTAGAGTACCTACAGAACGAAGCTTTAAAATCGTTTAGACTACTGTAACTAAAATTCAGCTGCTAAAAGACTATTGCAATTCTCGCAATATTCCCCTTAGTAGCATTTTCTATTTTAAACATCTGTTAAAAATCAGTAGCATTAGCTTAATGGGATAATCTGGCTGGGCTCTTTTGAAATTAATCAAGCAAATTAGCATTATGGACTTTTAACAGAGACTGAAAGAGCTAATTAGAATATCACACATGAAAGCAACAAGCACATCTGTACTGGGGCACAGAACTCACAGCAGACAGGCTTCCACGGTGCAAAGCACATTTAGGTTCATACATACTTTTTAAAAAGTTTTTGATGTAAATACAATAAAATGTAGAAATAATAGCAAAACAAAAGTTAAACTGAATGAAAATTCAACTTTATGTATTCACTCTAGTTTTTATTTCTATTTGTATTACTATTTCTCTTTCGAGGACAACATTACTGAAGGAGGTTACATATGGCTTGTATTATGTAGGAGGTCAAATACTTATGATGGTATATTTCTGGTCTTAAATTCTATTCACCTATCATAATACCAAGGTATGCATTATTTCCTACGTACTAGAAGGCATATGCTGCTATATCCCTTGTCTCCTTGAATGCTGCTGTAAATGCTGGTCTTACAATCTTCGAGTCCTCTTTTCCCATCATCCTCTTCCCTTTCAGATTTCTCATTCAGTTTTTTCTTTCCCCTTTTAGCCCATCTGCATTCAAAACCAGTTCTAAAATGTTAGAATCGATATGCTATTTTCTTCCATCCACTGTTTGGTCCGCTTACGTATTCTCCAACTTCCTTTCATCCCTCAATTTTGGTCTGCTCTGGTCAGCATGTAGAGGGCCTGTTTGCTACTCTCCCACACAGAGGCTAGCATGGCAGGTTCCAGTTTTCACTGGCTATTGCATGGGTACTGCAATTAACATGACATGACAATATTGGAAGGAAGGTCTGTGACTTTTCTTTTAATTAAAAAATGTTAGAGACTACAACGCACCACACAACTGAATGCTAATCCCCTCACTAAGTGTGCTAGACAGTCATGGCTAAGTGTTGTATAAGCAGTCAAGACCAGATAAAAAAGTTTAAACAGAAGAGAGAATACTTTGCTGAAGGGCTGCTGAAAGAATTTCATAAAAGTTACAGCTATCACTGCTCTTGGCAGGTGTTTCACTAACAGGGTTTTGTCCAAAGTGTCCCCTGATAACTATCAAGAAAGAATATAAAGGAGAAGAGCTGAAAGCATTAGGTCAGGAAGACAAAGTTCAAAACAGAGCAGAACCATGCAACTCTGCATCAAGTGTTTATGCATTTGAATGCCAGACAGCAGCCCTGATGCCTGCTTGTCAAGCTGTTATTAGTAATGCTACAACTCACAGTGACACCTGACAGCTACTACAGATTCTGGAAATCTGAAATGCACCTCAGTATTTCTGGCTATGCTGATTCGTATCAGAAAAGTTTTGGTAATGTTCAGCATACAAAAGTAATATCCAACAAATAGAAAAAATTGCAAAGCATTGCAATACTTAATCATTGCACTGAACTCTTTAAATATGAATGTTTATTTCTGATCTTTCTCTGTGATATTAGATTAGACTGCACACGGAATTAACAGCCATTACTGAATATGCCATGTCATATCACACAAGCGTCTTATCTGAAATAAACAGCAACTGATGGAGTATGAGACCTCTCTTAACCATTAATAGAACATGTCCAAGAACAGGATCTGAAATGGGAGTCTAGAATAAATGGGACTTCTTGAATAAAAGTAAGAATGAGTTTTACAAACTTGCAATTTCATGGCATGTTTTGCTGTTCGATCATTTCTAGTTTGTAGTTATATTTTTTCAAGCTAGATCCACGACATTCTTTTTATCTTGCTGATATTACTCCCCCAAGTCGTCTACTTACATTTGCTACATATAAAAGCCAAAAGCATATTACCTCCAAGAGCTTTGGGAGGTTACATAATCTGAATCAATTTCATTACCATAAATAAATGTCAAAAGGCTGAAATGCATTTTCTCCGATTAAACTGTCAAGGGCAAGAACATGCAGGAAGAATGTGTCTTAGTTTTATTCCTCTTACGGTAAAAAAGTGGAAAAAAAGAGTGAAGGAAAAAATTAGTATCTTATGTATGATCTTTACATAATAAAAAAAGTGAGGCGATACTTCCCAAAGACAAAAAAATGACCTAGTAGCCATTTCATTAGTCACTAAACAATTAGTAACTAAACATTTGTTAGTTACTTTATTAGTAACTAAACTTCATTAGTAACTAAACAATTCTGTTTGTGGAAAAAATCTGAACATCTGGTATACTGAGCAGTCACAACTTGAGTCATGCTGTTCTATCTTCAAACCTTTCTCTCAAGTTTTTCTGCCTTCAGCTTATGAAGAAAACACACATCTGTTTCCATTTTCCTAGCTATCCCAAATAAAATATAGAGATCTCCAATGTCTTCATACCATGCTTGCTCAGAGAATTCACTCTATAGAAGTGGATAATTTTTTTCCAAGAATTGCATTCATCAATTATTTCAATTGCGTTAAGAAGTCCTCTAGAAACATCTGATTTTCACCTTTGATGGTTAGGGAGTTTGAAGTGACAGTCTCAGCTGTCAATGTCTACTTTTCTTGGCTGAGGTCTCAACCAAAAGACCATCCTTCCTCTATAAGCAGATATTCAGATCCCCAGGTTTAGTAACAAACAGCACCTTTTAAAACACTTGGATTTCAAACCAGTCACTATCAAGGTACTAATCTTTACATATGTTAAATAGATAAATGTCTGGCCCCATCCTCCTGACACCCACCCTTAAGATATTTATAAGCATTTATAAGATCCTCTCTCAGCCTTCTCTTCTTTAGGCTAAAATGAAATGATGCTGAAATGACGTTGATGAAATGAGCTATTCTATATAAGCCAAATATAAAGGATAATCATTGCCTTCTATGAACAATCAGAGCCAAAGTCTTTGTGAAGATACTGGTTGCCATGAAAAGCCCTAAAGGAAGACCCTGATTTGGTAACAATCTCACTCTGTTTCTGACATTAGATATAATCCAATGTGACAATTTGATAGCATCTTGCAGGTCAAAAGATGTGATCTTATCTTCCCTCTGGAGCAATGGAATAACTCATTGAGGTCATCTTCTGTATGTTAGTCTTACAACAAAAAGAGTTAAATTTTCAGTATCTAAGGCTGCTCTCCACCCTCTGTTCTTTACTGCAACCAGAAATATTTGCTGTGGAGCCCATTCCACTGAGAAATGAACTCTCACTTGTTCTTTTACATTGGAGATGCAAACATGGCTGACACTCATGAGAGCGGCCACTGAAGAAGAAGGGAAGAAGGTTTGGAAAGTGGAAATGTCAAAAAAACCCAGAACTTTCCATCTGTTTCAGATGACAGATAACCTAATTTGGTTAAAAAATATGGCAGTCTGATCACCAGAAGTTACTGGCTTAAGGCACAATGGGATTTTATCCAAGAAGAGAACAATACTTTATGCCTATCTGATATGACTTCAGAAGGTATGTCTCTCATTAAGGGCTGCATTACTGCTGTATTCATTCTTGGTGAGCAGCAGCAACTAAAACAGTGAATTTTGCACTCTTGGGACCTCAATTGCATGAAAAATGATACAGCAAAATATTGGGATCTGAAACAAATGGAATACTGAGAGTTAAATCTCCTCTTTTTAGCTGGTTTTAAAAAGCTAATGGTCCCTGGAATGCTCAAAAATCTCAATATGAATGGAGTGTTTCACCATGCAAGAAATAAGTAAGTCTTTGCTCTCCAACTGAATATCTGGAATCGAAGATGATACCTTCTGGAATCCCTTGCATTTGGTACTAGGAATGCCTTCTAAGAACCACAGCTGTGATGACCAGTGACAGATATTTCGGGATCTTGGAAAACAGCTGCAACTGCAACTGTAGAAAGAATATCAGGGTCATTTCTTAAATTCCTGCGGTAGAAACCCCCCAAAAGACAGTAAGTGAGAATGCACTTCATGGAATAACAGTCCAAGAGCACCTCATTCTGTGCAGCTCAAAATTGCAGCACAGCTACAGAAAACTCTCCCTGCCCCCAAGGAATCAATATGTGAAGTCTTAGTTTCCTTGTTCTTCTTAGCAGATGCAGCAGCTTCCAGACAGGAAGGGCTACAAGAAATTTAGTATCTTACCCTGCAAGGCAGGACCTTCTTCCCTCTCACCTATACATTCTTCGCCTGCCCATCTTCCCCCAAAATTGCACTGTGCCAAATTAAACATGCTGGATCTAAAAGCCCCGCACTCACAGCCAAGACAATTTTAAAAGCTGAATAATGGTGGAAGTTCAAGACCACATTTTATCCAGAAGATTATTCAAGGGGAACAAAGAGGAAGCTAATCTATTTAAAAGCTCCAGGAATGACTAATAGGTATTATATGCCACTATATGAATTACTGCAATTCCTACTGGTAATTAAAGTAGGCTTTCCCGGAAAAAAGAATCTGAGGGCTTTGAGGCTTGTGACAATATAGTCAAGAACTCCCTTTTCAGTATTGCTATCTGACAATCTGAATAAAAGGGAGTCATGGTACAGAGTAAAAAGTTGTATTTAGAACTTTGTCTGTAGTACTGTCAAAGATGGGCCACTTTAATAGTTGTGCTGGTCTATGAGGAAAACAGATAGGTCCTCAATGAAGCTATAAGAGGGTTTCAACAACAATGAAAAGTTGAGGGTACTCTCCTTTAGGCAGGGACAGAAGGCCTGCTTCCAACTCAGCAGAACACTGGAAGAAAGAAAGAGAAAACAGTATGCCTCACTCCTTTTAAAACTACAGAACGTGAAGAGGCAAGGGGATTAGAGCATGGCCCTAGTAACACTGGCTAACACTGCCTGCATACGTGTGCTCTGCAGTGTGACTACGCAGATAGGTAAACACTCAGAGAAACTCTATTACATTCTTTCTCTGCATCAAAGGAACTTTTCTTGCTGCATTTCTAAAGTCAGTGAGTGAATTTCAACATGCTTGAAGCAGCCTGCTTAGATGCGTCATCTGAAAAGCACAGAACTTGTTGATGTTTTTCTTTATGAAGAATATTTTGAAAATAGACTTGGCTCACCAAAAAATATGAAAAAAAAAGAAGAAAAAAAAAAGATGATGAGATGTAAGAAAATAAATTATAAGAATTGCTAAATTTAACACCCAAGCCCCAGGATTACACTGACTTTTGCCAGATAGACCACAAAGCATAGCATAAAGTCTCATAAGGCATGCAGCACAGAGGCAGAGCATCATAGCATTCCTGATGCAAATGACCAATGCTTATTAAAAAAACCCCGAAACAGTACTATTTGGATGAAACAATGCAGATTAAAAATACCTTAATCATAAGATAACTAACCATGCACTCCTTGCACGAATGATGTATATCATGTAACATGGATTCACAGAAAACCTGCAACATGATTCAAAGATCATCTTAGAAAGTACAGTAAGATCATAACTAATAAGATAATAACTTTGAAATTAAAAGTTAAGACCTCATTGCAAAGTAGACTGGAGAGCTCATGCTTACTAATTATTTTGCTACTTTGTTGTTTTTTTGGAATTTTTTTGACAAAAAGAAATTTACAGTGGTTTAATACTTTCAACTGGTCCATGACTGGTCCACTTGTGAAAATCTGAAAATCTTTTCCAAACATTAAGGCCTAGAAAATTATTTAAGTTTTTTTGTATTTGTGAGAATACTGCAGATTAGCTAATGTGAGGTAACTAATAGCTGCTGTTGTTTTCTATTTGTTATTCCAAACACCATTTTATCAATTAGTTCCAAAGAGTTTTACCAATCATCTGTTAGCAGTGAACAAAATCAATGAATATTTGGAAAGAAAAAGAAGTGAACAGAGATGACAAAGAAAGCCAAAAAGGCAAGTAAATCCACCCCTCCTTGGAGAACTAATCTCTTCAGTTTATAACAGTAAATATTGGTGTGGGAGGAGTAGGGAGCAGGATGATAAAAGAAGTGCCAACAGCAAATAGTTTTTTCCTTAAATCAGTATAAATATTGAAGGCTTTTAAATGTTTGAAATGCTGATGTGGGCATCTTTTTTATCATTTCCAGGAACATATATTAACTTCCAGATGAGGGGCTTGCTTAATGCTTTCAATCTTTCAACCTCAGCAAACAAATTCGTTTTGTTTATTTACTTCAGTGCATTTTGTCATGGAAATGTCCCAATTTTGTATATTTTGAGCCTATTTTCTGTCTTGTGCTTTTAGCCTTTTGGTACCCTTTTTTTTTAAAAGCAGAGTTAGCATGCAAGAAGCATAATTTAATTGAGCAATAAAGATCCTAATATTTTCATGCATCTAGCAAATTTAATATGCTCTGAAGCTCACTGAAATAAAATCAATTCAATAGGGTTTTGCTTTACTTAATCTTTTATTACCAGTGTGGTGCTCATGATGGGTGAAGAAATGACAGCACGGAAGCCTCGAGTCCTCTACACATGCACCAGCTAGGAATAGTTCAAGTGGAAGAAAAGCAAAGTTATTCCACCAGTGCAGATCCACTTCACAGCTGACCTAACAGTGCCATCTTTTCTGAAGCAAACTGGCCAGTCAGGTTTCATATTCACTCGATTTTTTACCCTCATGTGGACTTCCAACTGCGTCAAACTGTGCGTGATGGTTCCATAATGCTCTTGCCAACATACCAACAACCAATCTTCAGACACCTCAGTAGGATTTGAATAAGAGCTTTCAAGCCTGCACAGTCAGGTACTAGGAATCAATATTTCCAGTACCTTCTCAAGGAAAACTGTGGATGAGAAAATGCCCATGAAGAGATAATAAAGGTCTACGCAAATGAACAAACACTGGTCTGACACTTAAATGTGCATCTAGTATAGTATAATTTACATTTCAAGCTTTAATTCAGATGTCTACATTAGTTACAAGGCATAATCCTTTATATTTAATTTCAGATCTCTGAAATGGACTCTTTCAGCACAGTTGGTAGTGCAAGATTATGTCCTGAAGCAAAAATCGAAGATACCATGCAATATATGGTTCTTCGGCAAATTATCTATAACAGTCAAGAGGCTGCATCAGATTCCAGGAATGTGGAAATATATTTAAGAAACAGATTTCCTTTTTATTTTGCATGAAAAACACAGTATGATATGATTTTGCTTAATGTATGTATAAAGCACATCCATAACAGTAATATTAAGAAAAAGAGTCTGCAAAAGTATTCTATAAATCTACCTTTTCATTTAAAAGAAAGAGGTTCTTTTGCCACTGTAGTGTTATCAAATACAGACATTATTTTTAACTGCTTGTGCTGGGATTTTAAAGTGTGTGTACTGAGATATAGATGTTATTTTAAAGTGTTGGACTGATATGGAGTTAATTTTCTTCAGAGCAGCCCATAGAGTGCTGGGTTTTGGATATGCGAGTAAAACACACCAGTCTTTTGGCTTTTGCTGAGCAGTGCTTGCATGGCATCAAGGTTTTCTCCTTTCCCCACTCTGCATTCCAGTGAGCAGGCTGGGGGTGGGCAAGAAATTGGGAGGGGACATAACCAGGATGGCTGACCAGAACTGACCGAAGGGATAATTCACAACATATGATGCCATTATCAGCAATAAAAGCTCGGGGGAAAGAAGGTGGAAGTGGTGCTATTAATGGTACTTTTAAGTAACTGGTTGTGTGATGAGGCCCATGAGCCTTCTTGCTTTTGCTTTTCCTATTCTGTCTCCTGTCCTGCTGGGGTGGGGGAGTGAGTGAGCAGATGGGTGAGTGCTTAGTTGCTGACTGGGGCCAGTCCACCACAGTGTTGTTTTAGCCATGAAATATAGAACAAGCCGTGTTTTGCCATTGCTAAACAGGCATTTAAGAATGGCTTAGACTTCCTAGTACCAGATATGGTAATACTCTTGTATGTGATATTTTAAAGTTGATCGGGAAATGTCAGTGTCTGCACTTCTGTACATATCTTCTTTCTTTCTTTGCAAAACTCTGAACTCAGTCATGTTAGTGTCACACAGTAGGATGGGTGGAGCATGAACACAAACTGAATTTGAATACTTTGAGAGAAGTAAATGTATTATTCAATCACATGACTTAAGTGATATTCTATAGTTTCAGTTCACTTATATGTAGGTTTTATGACATTAGATTCACATCAGCGGAAAGGTAAGCATTTATGGAGTTGAACATTAAGGTACATCAGGGGATATCTTGCTAATCTGAATCCTATCTGCCATGTGAGTTTATCCATGAAGCTGAAACTTTTCCAGATTTTTGCTGAATCCTTGTCAAGAACAGATTTAGTTAAAGGGAAAAAATGAGCAAAAGTTTCCAATTCCTGTATAATAAAATATCACTTGCCTTGCAGAGTTCCCTAGAAGACAAGAATAACGAGGTAGCTGTTAAGGTTCCATGTAATTACAGCAAGATGTAGAAGATGGGGCAAAACATCTCACAGTCAAGACACTGGCAGACCTATTCCTCGCCCTTGCTCTGAATTGTTGAATGACCTTTCATTTTAGCCGCTTTGGATTTCAATCTCCTTAATCGCAAATCGGTACTACCAGCATTTATAAGGCACTTCAAAATCTGCAGACAAAACTGTCATCCAAGGCCCCTCCCACATACTAGTGCTATCAAACATATTTCATCACCTACTCTAACCATAAAACGCAAAAGCTGAATAGTGTTTTTCTTTCCCAAACATCGACTGATCATTGCTAAGAATTATTTGTGGTATTCACAGAGTCCCAGAATGGTAGGAGTTGGAAGGGACCTCTGTGGGTCATCTGGTCCAACCCCCTGCCGAAGCAGGATCACCCACAGCAGGCTGCACAGGACCTTGTCCAGGTGGGTCTTGAATATCTCCAGAGAAGGAGACTCCACAGCCCCTCTGGGGCAGCCTGTTCCAGTGCTCCATCACCCTCAGAGGGAAGAAGTTCTTCCTCATGTTCAGACGGAACTTCCTCTGCTTCAGTTTGTGCCCATTGCCCCTTGTCCTGTTGC
>Ga0065711_1031486_pt1 | contig 29531 bp, 19 predicted proteins | sample Hoacrofraction12_FD_59098 | JGI IMG/M metagenome (GOLD analysis project Ga0065711, IMG submission 59098) | Hoatzin crop microbial communities from Cojedes, Venezuela - Epithelial fraction 12 v2 (version 2) | ecosystem: Host-associated > Birds > Digestive system > Esophagus > Crop | place... | reverse complement strand
CCCCGCCCCGGGCGCCCGGGGAGAGGCGCTGAAGCGGGGGGCTGGGTGCCCGGGGAACCCCCCTCTCCCGGGAGCGCCGGCGTGCGGGGATTGATTGCCCGCGGCGATCGGGCGCATTGAACAGCGCGGGTTGGCGGGAGGGCGGCTTCGGGGGGCTGCGAGCGTTGGCTTGGGCTGGCTTCACAGCCCGGGACGGCGCGGCGGGAACCAGTTCCCCGTGTGGAAACTGGTGCTTTAACTGTTGAACACGCGGGCTCTGTTATAAAGTCAGGGCGTTGAGCTTGCGTATGCTGAATATGCTTCATTTTACAGTGGAGGGAAAACAAAAAAGCTGTAAATCGCTTCTAGCAACGTTAGGTGAATGCAGCAATGCAAAGGAAAGCAGAAACTGGCATGCCGTAGCGCCAGTGCAGAGCTAGCGGGGTGATGGGGCACTCTGCCTCGTGAGAAGCTGCGCCCCAGGAGCGATTCCCGGAGCACGGGCTGAAGTGGTGACCCCAAGTCTGTCTGCGGTGCTCAGACAGCTCGCGGGTTTTGCTTCTGCTGTGGACAGATAATTTGCCTTCTCTCATCTCGGCGTTCATGGGCTGGTACAGTATCCTAAAACAAAACTGTCTCATGGGTTTGCGTAAAATTTGACACCTGTGGCATATTAAGCCCTCTAAAAACAAGTTTAGCACATGTTGCAAAGTAGTTCTCTGTAGGAAAAAATCTATGCTGTATATGGATTTAGCTACAGTGCTGTCACTTAAATTTATATTTCCTGCCTGAGTTTTTCAGGATGCAAAAGGTGGTAAATTGTAGTTCACAGTGGAGTGGACCGTCTCTGTCGGTGTTGGCCTGGTCTTGTTGCTGAATCCCTGTGAGCCCGCAGACTTCTGGAGGAGTCAGTGCAGGTGCAGGGGCCCTGCGCGCTGTCCGTTGCAGGGTGGGCATTAAGCTCTCTAACTTACACATACAAGTGAACGTAGAGAGTGCTCAAATGGCAGATAGGCTTCTGTAAAATAGCCTGCTGTGCGTATTGCATCATATCATTGTAACTTCAGCTTGTTAGGAAAAGGTGTAGATTGCTACACAGGCACTGGAGGTAAATATTGTAGTTGTGCCTAACCAAAAATCAAAGTTTTGGGCTATTGAAAATACACACTTTTTCCATGGTGAGTAGTTAATGTGTCATTGCAATCTTTGGCTGCAAAAATGAAGAATATTGTAATTTCAGCTTTTATATAAAGTGGCATTCCTAGGTCAGGTACCTGCTTTTTAAGCTTACGTGATTCTTTTTTAATTCACATGTATTTTATCTACTTAATGGCATTTTTCTATTAATATAAATTTGCATTACAAAGTAAATTGAATTGGATGTTTTTGTGTGCTCTCACGTCTGTTGTTCGAGTAGATGACATTGATACATGTAAAAGATAATGAGCAAAGAGAAGACAGAGTGGGCTACCCTGCTGTGTGTAGGTTTTAAATAATATCTTGCCACAGGTAAAACCTCAAGATTTCATCCTTTTAAGAAAAGGCAAAGTGACTATAAAACAGTGCAACAAAGCAGACTAATGTGTGTCAACAAATGAATGCGGTGCCTTGCATAAACGTAAAAGCTTTAGAGTGTGTCTTATCTATGAGTGCGGGAGTGCGAGTGGGAGTTGGGTAGATGCAGAAAATGCCTGATACGTTTGTAGATGAGGTTGTGATTAACTTACAGTTGAATTAGCACAGCTGAGTGTGTTGCAGTGTCCTCTGAGCTGAGGTAGTTCGCCACACTGTCTCTTAGCATGTAACAAAGACGGACTGCAACATGCTTGCTTTGAACTTCAGGAACAGTGTTCAGCCTTCATCTTAAGTTTTGACTGCCTGTGGACTGTAGCATTCTCAGTTACTGCACCACAGCTGACCCATAGTAACTCATTAAAAGTCTAACTCATAAAAGAATGGGTTTTAATTTGTTTCAGTGTAAGCCCCTACCAAAGCAACATCGGCAGATCTGTAGGAAGGCAGAATAAATGTGCCTGAATTAATGTTTTGAGGGATTAAGCAGCTATAATTGTACTATTTTAAATTCACACCTATCTTATACCAGTGAAACTGTCCAGAGGAAACAGGTCCTGAGGGAGGTGTTTGCTTTGATTCTGCTCATTCACATAAATCCAAGGCTCAGTACTGCATTTTTTTTTCCCTAACCCATAATGGTATATTACACTGAACCAAATTTCACACTTTCTAGGGCTGCTTCTAATAGGATGTGCTACAAAGCATGTAAGACTGGAGATAAATTGCCAGGTCGGCTTGGGGGGAAAATCCACCCAAGTTTGCCAGGTCCCTGACAGTTAATGCGTGTATGTGTGCGAGCACGGCAAGAGAGAGGAGAGGGATGGGAAACGTCATAACATGCTTTCTCCATGCTCTTGATACTGTTTGATGGCTATTTCAGTGCATAGTTGAAAGACTGTATTAAAGGGGGATGGGATCAGGGTGGTGTTATTGTGGATTCTGTATTAAAACAGACGGGCAGTTATCAGGCAGTTGAAAGGTCAGGTGTGCCTTATTTTTTCTACTTGGCAGAGCGGTCTGGCCTCAGAGAAGCACCACCATGTGCGCCACTGGAGCATTGACTGCAGTTTGCACTTTCGAGGTGGCACCTGTGGTGGTGCAGCCTCCCCTCGCACCCGGCAATCCCAGAACCAGCCAACGCTGTATTCTTGCGTGCACTGCAGGAATTGCTAGCTGGTGTGCAGTGAATTGGGGCAACTTGGCACTTTCCTTGTCTTTGTCCAAGAGCAGCGAGTTGGGCTGATCAGGTGCTCACTGACCGCACCTGCAACTCCTGATGCCTGGAGTCACACCCGCTTGGTAAATGGCAGAACTGTACAGTCTGGGTAGTACTGGAATTGTGTAGCTTCTGTCTAAATATCAGGACTGCAGCATGTGGATTGTGACCAGGATGGAAAATTACTGATGCCTAAAGTCAATCATCTTGAGACCCTATAAGCAGCGGCACCAAGGAAGGCCCTTTGAGCTCTTCCAGTCCACAGCGGGCTGCGCCCAGTAACTCCCTCTGAGTGGGATGCCTCTCAGAGTAACTCGGAAACTGGGCTGATGTCCTTGAGACTCAACTTTTGCCCATTGAGAAATCATTTGATTTGAAGTGAGTATTTCGCTGAACTCAAGGGGAGCTTTTATGATTGCGTGTGTGAATCGATCGAAACATAATATTCTATTACTGTGCTTGTAATAGCAAATTCTTTCTAATCACTCTGTAAATGCTGAGTTAACCGGTGATTAATAGCTGCTGAATCCCTGTGATTTTCTTTAAACTGTGAACACACCCCAAATTGCTGCTAAACATATTCCTTAGACATAAACCGTTATGGTCTAAGGCCGGTTCTGGATCCAGCCACACCTAGGCTCCTCTCTGAGAAGGAATTTAGAAAGCAAGGGGGTTCAATCTGAACCTGGTGACTTAGTGGGAAGGTGTTCGTACCTGCTTACACTTTCCTTTTACGCTGTATAAATCATTTTCCACTCAGAACCTCCTTCGATTTTGTATTGCATTCATTTGATAAGTAATAGAGTGAACCTTGCCAACAAACTTTGTAAGATCCATTGTCTAAATTTTCAGTAAAATCTTTTCTTGCAAAACCTTTGAGTGATCATTTAAGTGACATAAATGCTCATTTGTGACAGCACCTTGAGACTCTTTGGAAAATTGGTTGGATAAAAAAGCTTCTGATGTATCAGCAGCATTTTTCTGCTGCAGAAGATGACTGTTACCCTTGGGCTATATGTGTCTCCTGAGTTCTTAATTCCTTTCAGTTACAGCTTATTGTCCATTATGATGCAGATTATGATGCAGCATTAAAGCACAGAGGTGCAGAATGTTAAGACTCTTCACTTTTTCAGTATTAGTTATTTTAAAATTCTTTTCTTCATCTTGTCAAATTCTCCCAGTCATGACGTTCCAAGGTATCCTGTGCTGAGTGTTGGCTGTATAGAAGTGGTAGGGAGTTGCCCGTGTTCCCACAGTGCGGTTGTACAGCTGATGAGTCAGTGTGTGGGGTGGGCTATGAGGGAGAGGAGGTTAATGGCTCCACAGAGATGGAGAGGAAGAGCAGCCGCTGTTGGAAGCAATCAGGGATGGGAGGGCATGGAAGCTGTTGGCTGAAAACACCTCTCTTACCGATCAACCACATTGACTGCTTCAGGCAAAAGTGTCAACCTGACAGGGCTCATAGTTACACAACGTTACAGTGGCAGAAATGGCCTGTGATGACCATAGGTGGTCACCTGTCTGTGACATGGCTTTTTGTGACACCAGGAGAAGCAGGGCTTCACCAGTGCATTGTGTTCTAGCGACCAAGCACTTGGAGTGCAGGCTTGATCTGACAGAGAAAAGCAGATCCTGTACTCGGACTGCATCATCAGAAGGCTGGAAGACAGTCAGTACGTCTGAGAGGTGGAAAAAAATGCTGCCCAATCCTGCTGTTTGTTGCACACAATAGATGCGATGAATCTGATGTCCATATTCGCGAATTGCCTACCAGGAGTTGGTGGGGATTTTAAAAGCATTGTTGTCCACAGAACAGTGCAGACTTTCACACCCGGTGCATATAAATGTCTGGAACCTGAGTAGGTGTCCAGTTCTAGTGCTGTTTTTCATCCTACAGCAGATTCACATTCCCTTACAAGGGGTTGTGGTGACTGCAGGTGTAGCCTCTTTTTTCCACTCTAACCACTCCTTTCTGCTGTCTGCATCAGCTGGGATGGTGTGTGAGCCGGTGTCTTTCCCTGCCGTTTCAGCACAAAGTCCAGTGGCTTTGTGCCCAGCCTTTGTGGAGCTGGGCTGAAGCCACCTGCCCGGTTCCACCGGGTAGCAGCTACGGGATGCCCACCACGAAGCAGCTATGGGATGCCCACCGATTCTGCTCCACTGAGTCCCTGTGAAGGAGAGCAGCTTCGAAGAGACGGGAAGAGCAATCAGTTATGTTTCCATGGCTAGACTTCCCAGCGCCGTCTGTTAATACCCTAAGCTGTGAGACCTCCCAGCACCGCCACCGAGGTGTGTGCTGTCATTCCACTTGGATGACTCGAGTATGGGAAAGATAACAGACAATGCAGCGGAAAAAGGAGGGGAAGTGTTAAGTTATCCCATTGCTACCACTGCTTGCTTGTGCCTCTGGATGTACTGAGAAGTGTTTGAAGTCAGCATTGCGCTTTGAAAGAAAAATAGTTTTATGTTATGTTTTAATGCTTATGAGTTGTCCTTCTGTTTTATGAATTCCCTTTCTGTTCATTTGTTTGCTCATCAACTCTCCTGTGTGAACAAAGGAAGACGTTTCAGAATGGCCAGGAGAGATCTTCGTGGACGTATTTGTCATTAGTTATTCATGCTCTTGCCTTCTTGCTCAGAGCCTGCCAATGGATGAAAACACACCCTTCTGAATATTGGTGGTTAAGAAATGGGAAGTGAAGCAATTCTCTTTTAATCTTTGAAGTGCTTGCACTTTGAGTGGCTACAGATGAATGGGATTAGAGACAGAGCTGTAGTCAGCATGACAGATATGGTTATTTAAGGAGATGATGAACAAGGGCAGTTTTTAGAGAAATTTATAGTGAAAATATCAGATGAAAAGAAACAAGCAATACACTCCTACAAGCAGGGAGAGTAGCGACAAAGAAACCAATTATTCCTTCGTTTCAGGTGTCCATACACTGTTGAAAGAGCACGCAAATATTAATTTGCCTGCTTAACAGAATTCCTTTCCACAGCTGCGAGCTCTGGTGTCATACTGCACAGAAGTAATTTTCTATGAATCTATTTATTACTATGGGTATGAAGCAAGCCTTTTGAAATAAATTCTTCCATACTTGAAATGCTAATTAACAAATGACTATTTTAGGTTCTATGCATCTGTGATTACTGGTCTCCATGCAAACTGTACTTACTGTCTTGTGGCTCCTTTGAAAGGTAGGATATGCTTATGTTGGTACAAGCACATATTTTCTAATGTGACAGTCTTAGAGAAATGAAATCAATTCATTGTTCTCGAAATAAATGTTTTGCTTGCTTAGGGAAGGTTTTTTCATTTTAGAGTGCTTGATTAGCTTAGTCACAGGTACGCAGAAAGTAAATGTTCCTTAAAAAAATGACTCGAAACCAGGTAATGCCTGCGGATTCTCTGCAGAGTAGGAAATACTAAAAAATGAATCTGCTTATTTCTTGTTTTATGTGCAGAGCCTTGTAAGAGCAGTGGGCAAACAGATCGCCTACAATTCAGGTTGTTCTCTGTATTTTTATATGTGACCCTGAACTGTGCTTAAAACTTGTGGCTAGCTGTGATGGTAGAAGTTTACTGGCAGAGCCCCTTAACTAAAGAGTCAGTTTGCGCCAGAGAAGTGGTGTTTGAATCTGTTCCTTAACTGAAGTAGGTACTGGAAGTTTGTTCATGGAATTATGGCATTCCTAGTAGGGCTTTTGTCACTACAGGGAACATAAATGTGGAGTGCTACAGGAATGGTACCATCACTGATGCTTCTAGGCCAAAATAAATGTGTAAAGAACTTAATTGCTCATCTTACCCTCTTGAAGCAGTTTTCAGAGTGAATACGTACCCCATGCTGCACTGCCTGGGCTAGGTCTTTTTCACCAGTAAAGCAGTGAATTCAAAGTAGTGCTGCTGAAGTGTTTAGCCCTTGCTTAAAATACTTGGGCTTAATTCAGTACCGACTGACACAGGCTAATTTTAAACGAGGTTTAAGCAATTCAACATCTAGTCACAATAGAAACTTCAAATAGTCTAATTAGCCAAAACAATTTAGGGACATGAGCACAATGTTTGGGTTTTTTTAACAAGATTGAAGAAGGAAGGTGGTTTGTTAAAAATGGAAACCATGTTAGAGAGAAACCTGAATCTTCCGACTCCCGTTCATGTATCTGGGAGGTAAAGTGTCCAAGTGCTGAGAATCGTAAGATTATTTTCTGCTAGGTGCTGTGCTAACCTTACCTAGTTTATAGAACCTAATGAAGCAAATAAGGAGAGTAACCTTGAAAAGGTTTTGCTGGCAATGCAATCTCAAGAAGAAATCAAAAGGAAAACCTGCATAGGAGCTGGGAAAAGAAGATGGATCTATTAACTGGTAAATTGGTATCAATTGATTGAAATATCAGAGAGGTGACAGTAACGCTTATAAACAAGGATGAAAAAATTTTGGGCATGGCTTCTTAGCTTAGCACTTAGAAGCGTGCTTCATGCAACGGTTGGTGTAAAATTGTGTTTTCTATTAAATGTGAGTATTGTAAAAGAATAGTAAGAAATCAGAGGTTTGAGGATTATTGCTGAAGCTGGAAAGGGCAGGTCCAGTTGTGTGCACAAGTAATGAATTAAGATGAGGTTTTAGAATTTTATTCAATGAGATTCTCTTGCCATATCATCAGCTCAGGCACACCATTGAACAATGGCATCCCTTTCCTGCTTGGCATCAAGTGACCCCTGAGAAGTGGAGACAGTCTGCGTAGCACAGAATCTCATCTGATGGTGTTGAAGTGAAATACACTCTGGATCCAAGGATCCAGGAAGAGTTGCCAAGCTTTACTGATGCGCACTTCGTGCCAAGGACTGATGTTTCAGGTGTAAATCTAGGTTTTCTTCTATTTCTTTTGGACTCAGCTGATCCTGTCTGCTATGTTGGGTTTGGGGACTTTGTTCTCTTACTAAGTCTCTCCAAGAGTTCTTAACTATTTTTTAGATGTACTAAAAGATTTCCATGTGATAGAAAGCATGTCTCAGTGTCAAGAAAAGAATGTGTTTACGTATGATGGCAGTACCATAGTTATGACGTAAATACTGCTTTAATCAGTAAACTCAAAGCATACACCTAATACGAGCCTTTTGGAAGACTATGTTATTTTTACCAAATAAAGGCATGTTAATGGGGATCCTGCAAGGGTGCAGGCATAGGTAGCTTCTCTGTGCAGTCCAACAGTCAGCTGTGCGTTATTAGACAATTCTTTTTCCTTTTTCTGAGCTTGGGGCTCCGCATCTGCATCTCGGGCTCTTAGCTGCTCCACCTTGTGGACAGAGGTCGTGCGGTTCTGCAGAAATGCGTCTTCAGATGAAACGACACAGAACAGACCCAAGACCTGGCCCGAGGGCGGTTTTGTAGTTCCTAACGGAATATGAGATGCTTCCTGCTCCCTCATGAAATTGTAAACTGGCTTGGTTGTCATTTCAGTGGGGTGGATTGTATCTGCCTTGAATGTCTTCATAAATGACAGCAGAAAATTAAAAACCCTCTAGATTTTTGCTTTTTTGAGTTCGTCTTGAAACAAGGAAAAGTGTCATTTAAAGTTGCTGAAATATTTGGTCTTCTAAAGCATTTAACAATGCTGCATGTAACTGCATGGCACCTGGGCCTCAAGCACCCTTGCTGGCCAGACCTGAGAAGACGCTGGGAAGAGTTCTTGCTGTTCTCCACGCTGTTCCCGAGGGCTGAGCTCTATGGCGGAGCAATGGGTTAGTGTCCTGGTTCCAGACAGGGGCAGGAGAGTTGATCACACCTGGCTGGGAAGCCAGGAGCATTCACTGTGTGCACTACAGCCGCTGTGAATGTGAAAGAGCTGATTGACATCTGACATTTCCAGCACTCAAAATATTTGTTCATCCTCTGTCTAGATGAAAAAGGTGACATATCTGAAGTGATTTCATAGTTACTGGAAAACGTGCTCATAAAATCCTGTTTATTCCTGTAGGAGTCTGATTTCCATGATATATTTTGATACATTCGTCCCCAAATTTACTTTTGTGACTATGTTAGCAGTTCTATGGTAAGCAGCATGGAGAGACTGGCAGGGCTGGTTAGCTTCTGGTTAAAATTTTGTTTAATGCTGATCGGATGTGGTAATGTGGTCTGGCTTTTCGCATGCATCCTCTGGTTGTGGACCACTGCCGAAGGGGCAAGCTAGACCTCGCTGCTCACAGGGAGCTGTGCTTTTGGTCTCGCTCGTCTCTGTGAGGAAGCCCACTGTTGCACCCATCTGTGGTGCGGGTGGCAGGGTCTGGCTCTGCTGAGTATGTTCCGTGGCTGGGGCTGGGTGTTCTGGTGCTGGTGGGCGGTGGTGGTTCCCTCGCCGCGACGCTCCTGCTCCCCACCTTTGTCTCCTTCCTGCTGCTTCGTTGCAAGAGCGGCTGCTTATGGGTAGCCTTGCCATTCAGAAGGCTCAAATGAAAACATAGTTTCTGACCCTGATCAGAAACTGAATGTCCTGGGACAGCTTGCTTGTGGCAATTCCCACTCCTAAAGTAAAGGTAAAACACTGTTTCCTAAATACTGGAACTGTTTTATTGCCCACTGCGTGGTGGTGTGCTACCATGGCTAGCAGAGCCACAACTGCAACGATTTAAGTTGATGTTGTGGTTCTCTATCCCAGCTGAAACCAGGACAGTTAAATAGCAAATACAATAGAGTATCATGTAGCAAAGTCTTTGAGTACTGCTGCAGCAGTGGAAAAGGACGTATGGTATTATTCCTCGTGCAAACTAAATGGGTGACTGTGAAAAATGGAGTAATAGTACAGTTCTGAAAAACAAACCCAGTGCTTTAGTGGAGGACCTAACCATTCCTTGCTCTCGTATTGGCAGGGTGCAAGCCTGTCTCCTCAGTGCTGAATTAGTATCTGATAAGTATACAGTCCAGAGCAGACTATAAAAGTTGCTGATAATTATTTGGTAGGGCCAGTCTTCCATACTTTTTCATTTGTGCTTTATGGTTTCCATATGAATCTGGACACCATGCTTCAGTGCAATGTTGGATCATTTTCAATTAAAAAAAAATCCAAACAAAATGTAGCTGTTCCTCACTTCTGCCTTATTGGCTGAACGTGTACACACCAGTATATTCTTCCACTAAAGGAAGCGTGCCTTTGACACAGCAATTAATTTTACTGTTTTCCTTTTCAGGTTTTTCAACCTGAACTATAAATGGGACTTGAAAGTGTTGAAAAAATCTTCACTGGTTTAACGGAAGCAGAGAAGCATTTCAAAATCAAATAGTGATTCTTCTTCCTAGTGAGAAAACATTCAGCAACTTTGTGTTGCATATTATTTCAATGCCAAAATTTACATGATAAAGGAATTACACCAGGTACTTGTTATTGAGAAATAACATTTGTAGTATAACAAGGTAAATATTTGCAAGTATGTAAAGGAAAATTACCAACCCAAAAAAACAAGAGAAGGAAAGGAAACTTACCGTGGCATTTCCTATAGTGAGCTCGTGTGCATATAGCTGTGCTGTTGCTTTATTCTGGTTCTTGGGGAGCTCCTGGCTGCACTGCATATCTGCCCCCTTCCACGTGGTGACAAAGCCAGCTGCGGTCACAGCCCCTTCCCAGCAGCCTTGCCTGCCTCTCCTTGATGTCAGAGCAGCAAGTTCATCAGCAGCTCAAGGGAGCATCTCTTATTCCTTGCCTTTATTGAAACTGTGCAGTGTAAGAAGGTACCTTCCACCCCAGACCAAAGCAAGATGATCGTTCTGTCCTAATGTGCTCTTCTGCAGGTTCAGACTTTGCGGGAGGTGGAATGTAGCCCCAGTGTCACTGCCACCCCGATGCGTGGCAAGTCCCCGGGCGGGACAGAGCGCTGGACTCCTGGGACAGTAGCTCAGGGGGATGCCTCCAGGCGAGGTGCAGGCTGCTCTGCCTGGGAGAGAGCTCACACTGGCTAACTCAGCTGCTAAGCTTGTTGGCATTTTTTTTCACTTAGTGGAAAGGTCTGTGAGGAGCAGGAAGAGCTTTTATTCTGCTTCTTCAATGCTGTGTTGGTGGGGTAGCCCTGCTGTTAGTCATGACTCTTAAATGTAAAAACTCTGCCTTTTTCGGAAGGTATCTTCCTTCTCCCATTGCTGTACAAGAGCAGCCATGGAAGACAGGCAGGGCTTGCCGTGTCTTGGAGCTGTATTAGCATCTGTCCTTATTTCTGTATGGACATCCTGTGTATCACAGTCTCTGACAATTGCTTGCAGCAGTCTGCCTCCTGGCAGTTCCCATCTAGCCAAACAGGTAGGCCAGGACGATTTTTAAACTATAAACTGAATTTTTGATCTGTCACTTCCTACAGCTCTCTGTCTGTCTGTACGTGTTTTCCTGTGCTGCCAATTGCCATGATGGGGTTCTTTTTATAAAGTCAAGGTGGATCTAAAGACACCAAAAGAGCTGTTACCCAGACAGGCAATGCTAGGTGGGGGATTATTGGGTTGGCAAGACTAGGGAGTAGAGATACTGATCTTTGTTCTGTAGAATGATCACTTCTATGTGGGCCTCTGCTTCTCTCGCCAGCAACTGTTCCTATTTTCTGTTTAGACATCTTGTTCTGTAGCAGAAAGTCTGCTTTTCACTTCTGGACATTCCCATGGGATCTCAGTTCCAGGAAGGATGCATCAATATCCCAGAAACGCAGCTAATAATTGTTGAAAACCTCCTGTTTAACACGGTGCCATGATAAAGTGAGAGGTAATAAACCCAAGTTTCCATTATTTGCGGGCCAATTTGTCTTTCTTCTAATTAGTGGGGAAAAGAAGAAAACGGAGACAAGAAAAAAATCCAAATTAATTTCCTGGAGGGGGGCAAAAACATATAGAGTTACCCAGAAAAGCACTCAGAGGTTATCTCCGAGCATCTATCATACCGAGCTTTCCAGCCAGCTTTCGCGTTCCTGATGGGCAGTGACAAACCTTTGTGTTCAGCTCTCCTTCCAGCAGCCTGTTCCCAGCCCTCTTGCTTTGCTGTCATCCTCCCGATCGCAGAGGACACTGAGGACAGATGTGGGGGCCCATGCAGAATACTTCTTGGTGCGTGCAGAGCCGCTAAACCACCTTTGAGATCATAGAATCACAGGTTGGAAAAGACGTCTAAGATCATCAAGTCCAACTGCCAACCCAACACCACCGTGCCTACTAAACCATATCCTGAAGTGCCACATCTACACATTTTTTTAACACCTCCAGGGATGGGGACTCCACCACTTCCCTGGCCAGCCTGTTCCAATGCCTGACCACTCTTTCAGTAAAGAAATTTTTCCTAATATCCACTCTAAACCTACCCAGACACAATTTCCTTTCAGAGGCCATTTCCTCTCATCCTGTCACTAGTTACTTGGGAGAAGAGACCAACACCTGCCTTACTACAACCTCCCTTCTGGCAGTTGTAGAGAGCAAGAAGGTCCCCTCTCAGCCTCCTCTTCTCCAGACTAAACAGCCCCAGCTCCCTCAGCCGGTCCTCATAGAACTTGTTCTCTAGATCCCTCACTGGCCTCGTTGCCCTTCTCTGAACATGCTCCAGCACCTCAATGTCCTTCTTGTAGTGAGGAGCCCAAAACCAAACTCAGTACTCGAGGTGCGGCCTCAGCAGTGCTGAGTACAGGGGGACGATCACCTCCCTACTCCTGCTGGCCACACTATTCCTGACACAAGCCGGGATGCTGTTGGCCTTCTTGGCCACCTGGGCACACTGCTGGCTCGTGTTCAGCTGGCTGTCAACCAGCACCCCCAGGTCCTTTTCCACTGGGAAGCTTTCCAGCCACTCCTCCCCAAGCCTGTAGCGTTGCATGGGGTTGTTGTGACCCAAGTGCAGTGTCCGGCACTTGGCCTTGTTGAACCTCATACATTTGGCCTCGGCCCATCAGTCCAGCCTGTCCAGGTCCCTCTGCAGAGCCTTCCTACCTTCGAGCAGATCGACACTTCCACCCAACTTGGTGTCATCTGTAAACTTACGGAGGGAGCACTCAATCCCCTCATCCAGATCATTGATGAAGATTTTAAACAAGACGGGACCCAAAACTGAGCCCTGGGAAACACCCCTCATGACCGGCCGCCAGCTGGATTTAACTCCATTCACCACCACTCTCTGGGCCTGGCCATCCAGGCGGTTTTTTAGCCAGCAAAGAGTACACCCATCCAAACCATGGGCAGCTAGTTTCTCCAGGAGGACGCTGTGGGGAACAGTGTCAAAGGCCTTACTAAAGTCCAGGTAGACAACATCTACAGCCTTTCCCTAACACACTAGGCAGGTCACGTGGTCATAGAAGGAGATCAGGTTGGTCAAGCAGGACCTGCCTTTCGTGAACCCGTGCTGGCTGGATGATCATTTGGCTGTTGCTGCATCCTCACAATGCAGTGGGTGGTGCAGCAGTGGATCCGGAGCACAGCTTCTCTGCAGCTGGACCTCACACCTGCTCTCTCTCCTTGCTCTGGTTCCTGCCTAGTGCAGCAGATGAAGCTACCGAGGAGGAAAAAGGTTATGAAAAAGATGGATTTAATGCTATAAGCAGGAGAGGCTGGTGGGTAAATAGCTTTTGCTATTGTTCTTTGACTGCAGTTAGGATGGTCATGGAATTGGAGAAAAGGAATGTGAAGTTTTCAGCTTTTCTACCTGGAGCATCCTGCTTTGTGCCATTGGAGGCCTCTTGGAGGTTTTGTATGAGAACAGGAAGATGTAAGGAATGACACTTGCGGCTTTCAGATTGGTGAAAAGCTCACAGCAACTGGAGAATGACTTCTGGAGCAAAAACTTAATTCCATTTCAAGAACAGGCATCCCACCACATTGTGTCCATTTCCCTTTCTCTGACCCTGCCAGTAATGTTTTTTAGGAGTTTCCGTCATGACACTATAAAAACCAGTCGTGGTTCCAGGCAAGGGTACTTCACTTGGTAGTCTGTCCTCCTGCTCCCAACCATGAGTGTTGATGGATTGCATCTGTTCTGGAAAGGAGGACGTAAATACAAGCCATATTTTTGCATGAGCAGTGGCGTGTGTTATTGACGACTGTTTTAGAAAATGAAAAATCTGGTTGTAATAAGAATTGTAATAGGTTTATTATAACTCTGATGGTCTAAGAATTTTAATGGGTCGAGTTTGGGGGAAGGAGGGGCAACAGCATCTCTTAGACCATCTGACAGAGAGAGAGACGTGCTTTGGAACACGTGAGTCCGTCTTGAGGCCGGTTATAACGGCAGTCGGAAATCAGATCTGCTCTTAATTCTCTCCGTGTGACTCTGATTTTTTCCTGGGCTGCTAATGGGTGGTTTTGTTTTGTTTTGTTTTTCCCCCAGGAGGCTAATGAATGCACAGCAGCTATCTTGGTCTAAAATGCAAGGGAGGACAAGTTCTCAGCAGATTTTTACCAATGGATAGGGAGGCAGGGTCAGTGCTGTGCTCTTTTGTTGTGGTTCAGCTTTTGGTAAAAGCACAACGCTCTATTTAAAAGTGGAGTTTAGAGCAGGAAAGTGAATGTATGTTCATTATCTCAGTGCTGTGTGTGGAAAAAAATTCGAAGCAACCAAGTGAGCGGTGATAAAACATGCCTCCCCGTTCAGCAAATTAGGGCATTATGCAGTGGATGGAGGGGTTGTATTTCAGAAGTGCCTGAAAGCTCGTCCTTTATTTAAGGTCTCTTCTGCTCAACCTTGACCAGACAGACTTCTTATTCAGGGGAGGGGGTTAATTTACAGCTAGAAGGCACTTTTGTACCATATCACATTGTTCTTTTTCATTATTAGGGTGACTGCTCGGAATATTTGTGTAATCAAGCTCCAATCAATATTCCCTGCTGGATATGTTAGAGAAATCAAGACAAAAACGTATTTCTGTGAATGCCTTGAGGCTGTGGCTATAGCAGTTGTCACTGGCTTGAAGTTATAGTAAAACTAGTGTGCCCTTGTTGATAATATTAATGTTTGGAAGAAGTAAAACAGGTGATGGGAAATGAGCTCGGTCTCTGTGCAGGCAGACTTTTAGAACAGGAGACAAAGAGGGATTTGTGGAAACAAAAAATGGAAAGGAAATGTTGAAGGGCAAATGTTTTCTCCTACATTATCCCTTGCCACGGCTGGAATGAGAGCAGTGTCAGAGCAATAGCCTCGACAGGTGTTTCTCCTGGCTTCCAAGCAAGCTTCACTGACCAACACAGTCAGTGTCAACACAGTGTCTCCAGTGAAAACCAGTCTAGATTTAAACCAGGGAAGTTTGATTACAGCATTCAAACTTGTGTTACGTGATGTTGCTCTGAATTGCTCCAAGACTTTACAGTACTGATATAGAAGACACTTGGACAAATTATCTGTCAAATCTAAAAGATGTGATTCATCCAATAAAGGCATATTTCTGTCCATTTCAGACTTGCAAAATTATTTTGCGAGACCGTTCAAATCACCCTGCAGGAGGATAGGAAACTGCCTAACTCGTTGATCCGGCACTTCTGGGCTGCAGCCAGCCACAGCCAGTTTTGCCACAGTGATTTAAAAAAAAAAAAAAGAAAATTGACAGGCTGTTTTTCTTTGAAACAGATAAATTTAATAAGCATATTTGATTTGCCAGCATTTTCAGTTGGAAGTTGTCTACTGTGTAAACCGGACATTTCAGGATACCTGTGAGTCTGTAGAGCTACCGTAACTGCTAGAGCAAGATAAATCCGAGGGTTATGGACAGCTGGTGGCCTGACTCTGTTGCTGTACCTACAGCTAACCCGCAGAGCCGTGCCAGGTAGCGCTCCCCATCGTGTCTGTCTGTCCTCGGGAAGCAAAGATGATGTTCCCAGAAATGCTGAAATTGGCTGCAGCCTGTTGTCTGCAGACTGGGGTACCCTGCTGGAAACAGAAAGCAACATTAAATTCCGCCTTTGTTAAATGCCCACAAGGTGGCACTTGTCATCTTTTTACCTCTCTGAAGTCTAAATTTTTATATTTGCAGCAACACTAAGAAATATTTTAGAGGTTGTGAAACTTTTCTTAAGCAGTAAGCTAACGGTGCTTTGATGGGATGGGTATTTCCCACTCCTCCATTAAACTACAGTCAAGAGAAAGAGGACAACAGCTGTGTTCTGCTTCTTATCATTGCACGTGTGAAAATTCCAGCTTAAAATAAAAAATTAATTTTAATTTTTTTTGTTACAAAGAATTTTTAAAATTTTTATTTGTCATCATTTATGTATTCAGGTGCCACTATTTATCTGGCAAAGAGGAAGAAGAATGAGTACTTGCTTCCCTTGCTTTGGTTAAATGAAAATCCAGAAACAGATCATCTGCAACCTGGTCTAATCACTTAGATGAGTTCGTTTAATAGCAGTAGAGCCTGTGATAGGCAAAATATTACTCATTAAAATTTTCCCATCGTTCATAAAGAGACAGTAATTGTAGACCTGCAAATAAAAGGCATTGAACTCCAGCTGTCTTCAATGGGTCTCTCTTTCAACCCCATTTGAAGCATTCCCACAGAATTTATTGTTGCCAGATCAGACGTTTGTAGAAACCGGGATGGCAGTGCCATCTTTCTTCTCTCTCTCCCTCTCAAGACTGATGCAGTTATTCAGAGCGTGCCCTGCTTTCAACCCCTTTGCTTTTGCTGAGAGTGTTTTCTTCTCTCCTGTTCGGTCACATCAGAGAAGTGGCAGTAGCCCTTGTACCTCTCTGGGGCATCATTCACGTTAGCTCTCTCTTAATCAGTTTTACTCCAGTAATAATTAGAAACCTAATTGTACTTGTCTGGAGTGGTATAAGCAAAAACATGAGGATGAAAGAGCAGGGAAAAATAACTTTTGTCCCAGTAAAAAACTCCTGGGGCACAGCATGTGCGATGTAGTGCCATGCTGCAGCTGAAGTGATGCTTGCGTTGCAAGTGCCTGTTCTCACTGGTGTGCAGCTTTCCTTGAGATTACGTTGTACTCTTTTTCTCCTCCCAGATGGGAATGCCTTTGAAAAATGCAAAGAAAATACATTCAGCTGAGGTTTTTCTTTTTCTTGCGTAAATAACTCAAGCACAGTTTAATTTTAAAAGTCCGAAGCTGCCCAGGTGCATGGGGTTTTATGGGCATGAAGGAGTGTAGCTACCTGTGCCACAGGCCCAGGCAGTGGAGTAAAACGTCACATGAGGAGAGTTGCTGCTGTTGACCATGGCCTCTGCCCGCAGGCTCGGGCACGTCCCTGCGGACGGACGGCTCCAGTGCTGGAGGCACCTTCTTGCGTGCCACCTTCTCCAGGGCTGGCCAGGAGACGGCCGGGTGCTCTCTGGCAGGAGGTGAGCTGGTGGTAGCTCTTCTTTCGGTGCAGAGGCCGTTTGTGATCAGACCGGGCTTTAGTTCAGCCCTGAGCAGCTGCCCTGCGCTGGCTCCCCGCCGGAGCAGGTTGTGCCGGCAGCGTGGTGGGCTCAGAGCAAGGGCCGCTTGCTGGGAGGGCTGGCTGTCTGCACGCAGCCGGGACGCGGGCCGAGCGCTTCTGCCTGCCTCCGTGTCGACGTGGATGCCTGTCTGGCGTCTCTTCTCCACCCGAAGCCTTGCAGCGTGCAGTGGTGTCTGCTTGCCTGAGGAAGAGCCTTGACATGGCTAAGGGTTTTCAAAGCTTTTTTTTTTTTTACTTAATTCAAAGGAATTCATGTGCCAACATTAAAGTAGCATCAAAGACTCAACAGAAGTCTGGAAGTATTGGTCATCATTGCTGAGTGTCATACAGTGTATCGTATATTCAGGAATTGGGAGAAAACGTGGTGCTCACTGTCTGGGGTCTTCTCAGCCCTGCAGGGATCTTCCCATAAACGAAGGAAACTCTGTGCCGCCCTAGTTATGAAACCCTGCATGTTTTCCACGTGGGCCCAGGCCATGTGTGCCATCAGGTTCTTGTCATTAATGTCTTTGTTTTTAGGAACTAACAGAGCAACATTACTCTTTGGATTAACATTATTTCTTGTCACTTTTAAACACCAACATTTTTTGCAACATAACAATGTAGTAATTTTTACTTAAGAAAGAGGGAATATACCAAAAAGTTGCCTGAGGTCTCATAAAAAGCATGGTGTGAGCCCAAGCGAGGTATTTTGGTCAGAAGTAATTTGTTACCCCAGTGCTATGGAAAGGCAAAGACAGGACAAGACTGAACCAGAGGATCGTTTTGCTTTTTATATTCGTATGGAGGACCTGAATGCTGAAGAAGGGTTTGTTCCTCAGAAAACATCTTGTGCAAGGCAAGAACGGTTGACCAGGGCTGTCTCTCTTGCTTACCGAGCCCCGGCTGACCTGAGCGTGCCTGCAGCCTCTGGCAGCGGCGTGCGCGGTACCCTGCGTGCCGGGGCAGGGCTGGGCTGGTTTCCGCAGGACCTCGTGTGACGGGCAGGTTGTCACTCATGGCGCGTCTCGCTCTTTGCATCAAGTCTCTGCCTCTGCCCGCCGCCCCATTACAGACCGTGCTTTAACATACTGGCTACTGGTAGCAGAGGGGTGGAGAGGGGCTTTGTGGAAAAAAACATGGATCCTAAGGTCTCGTCTGGGAGTGCAAAGGACCTTTGGTGTGTGCCCTTCCTACCTATACACATGCAAGGATGGGGATATTTTGGCTGTTCTCTGCACCCTCAGCGCTGCCACCTGCTCTCCAGGAGCTGCCTGCCATCGCCATCATCACCGTCATCACCATCGCCTTCCCCTCCTCCTGCCACCGGCTGCGCGGGGACTTCTGCAACACGCTAATGCGCTTCCACACAGCCAGCGATCAGCTTCTTGGGTTTACCCTGAAACCACAGTATTGTAGCCCATCTGTTTTACTGCTGCTGCCTAGGGCGGTGGCTGTACTCATCCTTTAATTACCTTAATGCTGCTTGAGTTTTGTTTTGGTGGGAGTGCATGAAAGCCCTCACTGCTAGGGCCTGCCTGGCTGCTGCTTAAAATGGGTCGTGATGGCTTGAGCTTAGTTTCTGCAATGCTGTTGGCACTTGCACTCTGAAAAACAGTGATGGAATGACATTTTCTGTTCAACTGTGCTGGCTTTGTGGCTTGAGAATCTCACCAGCAAATAAATTATGGCTTTATTTCTGTAAGTCAAGTGATTTTATGTGCTTCCTTTGGGCTAACAAGCAAGATTTTGAGGCTGAGGAGGAATTTTGTATAAGTTATTTTTTGGGCACAAAAAGGGGTCTGTTGTATGGATCAGCAAATGGCCATGTCTGCTGGTCATGCATCTCTCCAGGAGTTAAATTCTGACACATGCTGCTGCCAAACAAAGCAACATTAACATCTTAAAACACATGTTAGCGCTTACTGGTTAGTGCCTAGGCCGTAGCTTACAGAAGAATGATTTATATTTTCTTGCATCTTTTCATATTTACGACTTACACCGTTCATTGGTCCTAGATTGGTTCAGAAAACATGAAATTGGATTTGCTTCTCCTGATCGTGTTGATGTTTGGTCCACGTGGCTTAGAACTGGCCTCTTCCATGAGGTTGACCTCACCTGTGTTCAACAGGGATGCTGCCAAATAAAATGGAGGTTTGGGGCAAGAGCTGCTGTGTCAGCAGATAGCTGATTAGTTCCTCCCAGACAGCGTTAAACTTATCTCCAGCATGATGTTACCGATCACCGTGCTGCAGGGAATGACATACAGTAAAAGAAGAATAAAGCTGAATTCTCTACAGGAAACCTCACAGTAAGTCCTAAAGTGCTTTGTGAGGTTACCATGCATAGTTGAGCTGCTGCTGCTGCTCTACCCTAGAGCTGGCAGATCTTCAGTGGGGAGAGAGAAAGAACCATTTCAAGCAGATGTAAACATTTTTATTCTTTCTATAAAAGGAATACACAGAGACAAGCAGTCTAAACAGTTTGAGGCAATAGTAACAGTTTTCATATCTGCAGTTAAAATGTACACTGTGAAAGTACTACAGTTGTCCAGATTTATAGAAGGGATAAAATGGAAATAGGTAAGAAGGAAGGAAAATAATGAAGGGAAATACTACGTTGTAATGTCACAATTAGTTGCATTTGTGTTTATGGAAAAATCTGAGATGCTCTCCTAGCGTTGGTGTCTGTGTATGAACTTCTCCTAAACGGCTGTGCGATTTTCAATTGCCAGAAGCCCTCTTCTGTGCAAGCGTGTGTTTCTGACGATCAGTCTGTGCTTTTCACTTCTTAATTGCAGATGGTTCACACCCAAGATGCATAATTTCCTTTTTCTTTCATTGATCTGTGTGGTTAAAGGAGGGCACGCTGAGCCCAGAACGCAGCGCTCCTGCCCCGCTGTGACACTGCTGCCCATAAAGGGGCTTGGTGCCACAAGCTGCCTTTGTGCTGTTCTGGGCTTTTCTGCCTCTGTTTTCTCTGCGTTTAGGCAAATTGCGAGGAAGCCTGTAGCAGAGATGAGATGGTTTGAGAACGAGATGCTGAGGAGATAGAGTGGCCTGGGTTGGTGAGTCCTAGCAGGACAGCTGTGGGGAGCAAACTGAAGCCTTGCTCAGGGATGAGGGGAGAGGTCTTACGTGGACATGAAGATTGCTAAGGCCTGGGGGAAGGCAAAGTCCTGGGAAATAGAGGAGGAGAGTGCTTGGGAGGAGGGGAGATGACCATGAGAAAGTGCTGAGGATTAAGAAATAGGGATCACTTCTGTCCGTGTCCATGGAGAGAGAGAGAGAGACAGGCTGGCAGACCCTTGCCCTGGGAGCAGCTGAGGACAGATAACCTGTCACAAGGAGTGTAGGTCCATGCCTGAAGTAGAGGCACCAGCTGTTACAGGTCTGTGATAAGACGCTTACTTTGAAGAGAAGTTTGATTTTGCTATTGGTTCCAGGGCAAAAGTTGATTCTATGGGGTAAAGAACTGCAAATGTATTTTCATGTGTCCTGGAGCATTGTTTCCCCCACTTTTTTACCTTGCGTATAACTTTGGGTCTCAGTGGGATTTCAAGTGATGTATGAGTTTAAGATATTCTTACTCTTTTCTTTACACATATATACATATGTATACTATGACAGGTCGATTTAGGAGCTTAAAATCACAGGTTTGGGCATACAGCTGTTTCTTTTCTAAGCTGTTGCAGACTGGAAAATTATTAGATATCAGTATGGATTCAGGGTAGAGAATTCAAAGAAGTCCCATTGTATTATGTAAAGATAAAATCTTACACCCTTCTAATCAGAGCAAAATTCTGAAGAATTAAAAAACTGTGATTGCTTGGGATAGTGGGATATTATCAAACATTTTCACTTTTAAAGGCTAGGAAGACTATTCAGCACCAGCATCTGTCAGCTTGAAACTGGGCTGAGTTTGAAATTGCAATTTATGTACATGGACAGTGTGCCTGATCTAAAATGTATTTGCTGAGGAGAGTGTTCTCATGCTGGCAAGAGGCTCACCACTGCTGGCAGGACCCATTTATGCAGTTATGTTTTCTGTAGTGCTCCAGACCTTTGGAGAAGAGCAGCTTTAGCTGAATTACATCTCACTTAAGGCAGAAAATATAGTTAAGATAAAACGTGATGCACAGCTTGTAGAAAACGATTTTGTTTTATCATGGAAACATTTAGCAGAGCTGAGATACTGTGCTGATGGGAGCCGTAGAAAATCTGAGAACTGACAGCGTGGAGTTTATTGCGTTAATTAGAAAGTGGTGCAGTGTTAGTGAGAAAATGTATTTTGGGTTCAGCATTTTCTGTGGGTTTTTTAACATGCCTTAAAGTGCTTTTTGGCTACTTTGGATGCATAATTGGAGATGCTGTATGTGGAAGCCTGCGCTATCAGAAAATCAAGCCCTTTTCCTAATAACGCATTTCAAAATACTGAGGATGCGTTCAATGGGACCACATCGATGAATCTTTAAAAACGGGTAGCTAACAGACTGGTCTGATGTTTATGCTCATTCTATTTTATCTTTGTGTAGCAGAGTGTTTTTAGCAATAGAAACATCATTGCACAGAAACAAACGACCCTCTGCTTCACCATTGTTACTGCAGTGTACTTGCTGCTACAGTATTTTATATCAGGTAACTTTGGTTTTTAAAAAATGACAATAGAAATGACCTTTTGTTTTTTCATTACCTCATGTGGGATGGCCGGAGGGTATTTTCACCCTGTAAAGGCAGTAAAGCTCTCCGACAGATTTTCTAACAAAATCCTTGTGCACAGCTGCGTAACATAAATCATTCCTTCCAGTTTCTGAATGTTAAATGTTTGTTGTATGAAAGTTACGGCTGTTCTTGCCTGACTTTAACAAGGCTTGGGGTTTTTTGTTTGGCACAAATATTGTTGCTTTTCAGTGTTATAATCATGCTGCCCTTCTTTGTAACAATTATAGGGCTTGAGTGCAAGCAAGTATAGGTGAGACTGCCAAGATATTTGTATTTTCATAACCTTCAGCTCATATTTTACAAATACAGTGTATGTTGTCTTTTACTTAAATTATTTTTTTGTAAATTCGGGTGGTGCTTATATTACCAAAAAACAGACTATAGCAAAAGAAAATTCAGCTTGTGGGGTAAGAGTTGTTTTCTGGGACTAAACCTGTTATTTGTGCTCACAAGTTTTGCCCTTTTTCCACGCAATGCTAAGGATCACATTACCATGCTTCTGGAATGAATCGACTTGCACTGCCTTAATTAAAGGTATCAAAGTAGGAATGAATAGCCATGGCTGCATCTGTTGCTGCTGATTTTCTTTCACTGCCGTAGTGTAGTGTGGGCCACTGAAGGTCTCTGTGCAGGTTCGAGGTGCTCTGGCTGATCCCCAAGACGTGGGAGCACATCTGTAAGACCTTCCAAAAATCAATCCACATCATATTCGGGGGGGTGGCAGTTTGACCAAGTGCTGCCTTGATAATAAAGTCATGATGAATTGTATTTATAAAAGCCACTGCCACTGAGGTAGTACGTAAGGACTGCAGCCTCTTCATGCGCAGCACTAAAATCTGGGGTAAAAATTGAGCAAAATCTTAGCTCGGCAGGGCAGAGAGTGTGCTGCGTGGGTCTGCGGAGGGTCTGGGCAAGTCTGTGCCGATTAAACTGGAAAATATCTCATTCCACTCAGCTCTAATTTAGAGATATTTTGACATGACTGTAGGTGGCAGAGATGGTCTGAAACAAGTATCTGAAGAAGGCAGATTGCTTATCCTAAGGGGAGGCAAAACAAAATCCTTTCCCAGCTTCAGGCTCAGTTTTGGAGGCCTTAAGGACTCTCAGGTGGGGATGCCACTCAGGCCAAAATTCAAGGAAAAGATTCCCAGGTTGCCTGGTCTTTGCATAACCTCATAATAAAAACTAGAAATGAGGGTTTTGTTGGATGCAGCAAGTGGTTCCAGCGAGCAGGCAACTGCAAACAGAGCTCAGAAGCGAACGCTGTGGTGAGAAGAGGCTTCAGACGGCCAGGCTGCCTGCCTGGCTGCGTGCTCATATCGGCTGGTGACCCGGCGGTGTAATGAGCACTGAGGAGCTCCCGCCAGCTCCGAGGCAGATAAGCACAGCGTCTTGCAGAAAGCCTCGGTACCTCGTAGCATCAGAAACGAAGCTGGTCAGAGTGGTAAAACAGTGGATCAGAGATGAAGTTTGCAACAGAGCCCTGAGCTCAAAATGTCAGATCAGTTGTCAGCAAGTCATAAGGGAGACAGAACCTAGAATACGCTGCTGGGTTTTTGTTTGTTGGTTTGTTTGTTTCCATTTTATTTGAGAATTAAAATTGGAATTAGAAATGTGCTGGTACTTCTAATACATACTGACTGCTTCCAAGCAGAGCTTGCACTCAGTATGAAAAAAACCTCCTCCTTTTTTTCAAAATATTTCATAGTACCTACGTACTCTGATTTTATTTTAGGAGTTGTTAATTGCTGTCCAGAAGAGGAAGAAGCTAATGGCAGGAATAAATTGGATGAAAACTGATTTATTGGGGTATAAATTGAGATTAAAAAATCATTCTGGTGTAATTTAAAAGGGAACTTACAAATACATACATAGCAAAATATTATGCATTCCCCTTTCTCCCCCCAGTATTTTGGCTTCTGATCTGCACATCTGCCATTTTACAAGGGTGTTTCTATAGCTTGTATTCTATCTGGCTGAAGAAAATGCTTTTTCATATTTTCAGTCTTAAGCAGAGAGGGAACTTTTAACAGGTTGTCCTGTGACAGAAAAAGATAATTTGGGATCTAGGTGCATTATTTAACTAACAAATCTGCAGGGTTATTTCTGTGTTAAAATGTTTCCAACACAACATTAAGATTTGTTGTTTTTCTTTCAGATACTGATGAATACAGACCACCTGTTTGGAAATCTTACTGTAAGTATCTCAACCAGTTTTTGTTTTGTTTTGTTTTGTTTTTCCAAGTCAGACCTGAAAAAGTTTCAGCTGGGGCTTTAAAAGACTAATTTTTCTTTTCATTAGAATGTGCATTTAAGCAGCATCAAAAGTGAAAGGGTTCATTACTGTTTAGAGATACGTGCAGTTGTTTATCCTCAAGGTCAAGTCAACACAGATTATTTGGAAACGTGGATTCTCTGTACCTTACTAACAAGTGGTCCAGCTCCTGTGTGGAACTGGCTTATATTGGTTTGGCTGCCTAGACTGGGGCTTGCATAAACTCAATTTGTCCTTTAAAGTTAATATCATTTACATACTTTTAGGGCTCCTGTGCTTTAGTACCTTGCATCACTACAGTTGAGACTTGAGCGAGCTGGTTAGAAAAACCTGAAATAAATAGTTTTCCCCCAGAATTTGCTGATGTAGTAAGACAAGAGCATTTGTTTGGCCTGGTGTGACAAATCACGAGCAGGTTTTTTGAAGCCCTGACTAGAGGACCTGGTTTTGTACCAGCCCACCCGACGGACCTGTGCAGCTGTTGGTGTGCGTGCCCCAGGACGCTGAGGACACTGGCTTCGCAGCCTGCCTTGGTCAGGCGTGCAGGGCAGTGGTCCGGGCGCCTTGCCCTGAGACAGAGCACCACTCCCTTGGGAATTCCATATCGTGATGGTTTTCATTACTATTTAAAAAAACCCACCAAGCTTACATGGAAATATTTTGTATTTCAAAATTTTAAGGGATAATCTATTGTTTGGAAGTGCTGATGGAGGTTCAGGGAGATTGAAGAGAACACACGAGACAAATGGCACCACAGCAAAGCATCGTGGTTTCCCACAGTGTCTTACCTCTAAATACTAGTTCTTTGTAGATAGAAAAGCTAAGGTGTGAAACATTTGGAGACTTGAGGAACCATGGCAAGAAAGAAGAGTCTTCTGTTAAAAGCAGATTTTGAAAGCAGAATGTTTGTGTGTTTAACACACTTAACAGTCTAGGGACGTCAGACTTTCATTTGCATTTTCTTTTGTATATATTCCCAAGGCTTGGTGTCTTCAAGCTGGCTAAAGCGATTTGCTCAAGCAATGTTTCACATGATGAAAATGTTGCTCTCTAAAGGCTGGGGAGATTTGGCACCTGAGAAGATGTAGTTATGGAATGTTTTCACGGCATCACTCTAGCGGGAGATTCTTTTCAGTCAGAGAATTTGCGTTGGTCTTAAAGGCTTGGTGAAAACCATGGTTAGAAAGAGAGTAAGTGTAAAAGCGTGGATTGAAGTATTTTTGTCAGCTAAAATGTATATGTATATGTATATGTAGTAGAATTAAAAGAGCATTAGAAAACCAACTTTTCTGTCACCTAGACCAGTCTTCTGTTAATGGCTCACAGAGTTGAGTTGTTTCTGTTCTGCCCCTGCCATTACCAACCTGATGCATTCAAAAATCACAGTTAGGCTTTAAAACTCATCAGTCAGCCTTCTCGTTTGGGTTTGGTTTCCAATTTTTGAGTTGTTACAGAGATCATCAGTTACATAGTCAAGATCTTCTGTGCAATATGAGCACTAGATGACTTCTGTAAATGAGAACATGTCTCATAAGAAATTTAAAAGACCTTAGGCAGTAAGCAAATACTCATATATTGTCAAATATGTGGTAAAAAATACAGGAGTTGCCAAAACTGCGTATGCCTTAACAGTCTAGGAACGTCAGTCTCCTAAAATACATTTATGTTAATTGAAGAAAATAGAAAGGCAACATCTAAAATAGGCTGAAGGCTTCCAATTTGTCCATCTTGAGCGTTTTCTTTAAATGGATGACTTTGAACGGTTTTTAATAACTGCCAACATACACAATTGCTGTCATGTAATTGAGATGGGTGGGACCTTGGTCTGTTTGTGAATTTGGTGGCAAAGCCTGTCAGTGCCTTTTGAATCATTGTTTGTTATACCAGTAGCCACTTAATATTAAAGAATTTGCACACAGAATGGTTTGAACAAGCTTTTTGCTTGCAGTGGAGGACTAAAAGATAAAACTGAGACACTTCACTCCTTGGTATTAAACATCATTAGTTATGATTGCAATACGTTTTTGTACTTGTTACTGAGATAGAAGTATTTTTCTCCCAGTTGTAAGCATGAACAGTGAATCACAGCTCTGTACCTTCCATGAACTTGGGGAGGACTGCCTCTTTGTTTGGTTTATTCCATGCCGTAATCTGTAATGGGGGGTCCAGCCTCTCTAGTACCAAATCTTTGTTGGCAGCTTGCTAGGAAGTGAAGGCTTGGGTGCATGCAAATGTGTGCGCGCCCACGCTCCTACACCATCGTGGTTCGCCATGGAGAACCCATCCCATGGTTCAGAACTAAGTGCAGAGTCATGGGGTTTGGTTATATTTCTGTCTCATGATGGATGAAGAGGAATGTCTTGTTTGACTTCCCTGGCAATAATTACAGCAAGGAAACTGGTCTTGAACAGTTTGAATGGCATACATCAGTTAAAGGAAGAGGAACAGGCATCCTGTTTTGTAACTTAACTAGTCTACCTGCTGTGCTTGTGACTGGACGAGGAGAAAGGTATTGCCTTTGGAGAAGAGGAATTTCCTTCCAGAAAATCGTTGCAGGCTGGCTGGAAATAAGGTGGGAAACAAATCTCAGTTTTTAGCCAATTTCTGCAGAGTATGCTGATCGTGAGTCTCCACTGCTCTTCTGTGAAATTCAGAGAAATCCATATTCACTTCATGATTTTTTTTTTCCTTGGAACTTAACTCTACAGTTCTCAGTATTAGACATGGACAAGGGCCAGTGCCGTCAAATATGACTTTTACAATGGAAGCTAGGGAATCTGCGTGCTGGGCAAGTAAATGCTCATGCTATGCTTGAAATGAAAATTGCTGGTTTATATACTAGTGTGCTGTTTTTCGTTGCTTGCAAAAATCATTTGTGTAATACCAGTACGGAACGGTAAGGGTTGATTTTAGCAACGTCTGGAAAAAAACACTATATTTTTTGTTTGGAACAAAGGGAGTGATTTTTTCCAATTTATCTTATGATTGCCGTATTATTTGGCATCTTGCCACTTTCTCCATTCTCATGTAACTTAGCACATAAATGCAGCATTTGTTGGTGGAAAAGACTTGTGATCAAATGAGAACTGTAATAAAGTTAAATCTTATTGGGTAAATCAATGTATGGTCTTATTACCTGAAGAAGATGACAGCATGTGCTATTTGATCTTGGTGTTAATACTGATTATTGAAAAATAATTTAATTTTAAAAGATTACAATTCCAAATGTCCATTTTATCAGGTCTGGAGTACTATTCAAACACTAACTCAGTGCTGACAGCCGCATTTTGAAGGTGACTTGCCAAACCAAACTCTTTTGGGATAGAAGTTGAAAGTCATTCCTTTGGTATTAGATTAGAAAGTCCGCACGTTAGTACTGTTAAATTTACAGCTGGCTCCTAAGATTTATTCTGGCTTGATGAGGCTTATTGAAAAAAAAGAAAAAAAAATAAAGGGAAGGGGGACATACTAGTAAGTGTATGTCATAATATGGGCCTTAACTGTTTTACCCTGCTACGCAGCTCCTGATGTCTTTGGATCTGCAAATACACAGGCCATACTTTCCTTTCTTTGACAAGGTCATCACTGAGCAGTGGCAAAAGCAGAGGGTTTGATTCTGCAAAGCTCTGAATGATTCTAGTGAAGTTTTGCCATATTTCAGGTGACTGACTGTGTGCGCAGCGTAGTAGGATGTGACTCCATCTGCGTACTGAAAAAAGTCTGACAGCAGCCTTTGACATATAATGAAATTTAATTTGTGTTTATCATGATTCCTTTTCTGATCTGCTTGATGGAAACTTGACTGACCTTACCCAGTGACTCCCTAGTATTTGATAGATTAATTGTAAAGATAATAAATCATCCCGGATTGGCTAGCAACATTCTGTTAAGTAATTTTTGAGACCTTGGTATATGTATCATTGCACTAAATCTTGCAGAGAGTTGTCTTTTTTTTTAAATAGCAAAATTTAACATTAAAAGGCCTAATATGTACAATGATTCTGTATTAATCAGAGTTTTTCTGCCGTGTCTCAGTGTATCAGTTGCAACAGGAAGCTCCCCATCCTAGAAGGATAACCTGCACTTGTGAGGTGAGTATTATAAAGATTCAGTTTTATAGAGTCCAGTAATTCCAAGTCTATACTTAATGGTGTCCAACCCTAATGACGGTTGCTTGGGAGACTTGGTGCTGTAATTAGAGTATGTAGCCTTGGGGCCACTGGTACCTGGAAATCCATTTGGTCTAAAAATGGAATTAGAAAGCATTTTGAGTATGATATGTATACCTGAGAATCATTTACTGGTTTTTTGTTCTCGGAAACATTCATTTTGTCCTCCTTTTTGGGTCAGAAATGCACAGAAGCAAGAGCAGAGCTGTGCAGGGGAGCCACGCACCTGTTTGTACGCACGTTGCTGCTAGGAACATGCAGTAAATCAACAGGGGCAAGACTGCAACCTCCCCTCATGCTGTTATTTGAGTTGCAGTGCTCAAGACTCATTAATACTAGTAGCTAAGCTGTGCAGAGCCTCAGCTTTTAAGGATCCAAACAGTAACACAGAGATCCTGCTGATACACGGCGATGCAGAGGCACCTGCTCGTGGGGTGGGTTGGTGGGGCAGACCCCGGATTGCGAGTGTTGCAGGGGAGCAGCTGCTCTCCAGGGCCGCCGTGCCGCAGGATTCGACTGCCACTGAACAGCCGTGCCAGCAAGGTTTCGCTCATAACTGCACCTCTCCTGCAGCTTCAGTTAGGAACCTGGGAAACATTAATTTCAATTGCAAAAATGTTGAAATGTGAGGCTTGACTGGTTGAGCAGTGTTACAAAACACAGCTCTTACTGAATAACTGCTGAAAGTTATTACATTGCCACAATAAAACTTAAGCATTTTTGTCATGTGCCAAGAGAAAGGAAATGAATCTTTTAAATATGTTAGTCACTTGAATGTAGTGTTAGACACAGAGGGACATAAGCACCGTCGAGAGCGTTAACAGCTTACAGTGCAGATCAGGAAGGGGCTTACTTTACAGAATTAAACAGGCATTTTGCTGTTGTCTTTTCAAATGCCGAATTGTGATTCTATGAAGCAATCTGTCAATTTTTAAGATAAAAAGTAGAGATTTAACATAAGTGAAATTGCATTTAGTGGAAGCACTCTTGTTTTCTTTTGTTAATTTCATAGAATCATAGAAAGTTTTGGGTTGGAAGGGACCCCTAGAGGTCATCTAGTCCAACCCCCCCGCAGCGAGCAGGGACACCACTAACTAGATCGGGTTGCTCAGAGCCCTGTCCAACCTGGTCTTGAATGTTTCCAGGGATGGGGCCTCCACTACCTCTCTGGGCAACCTGTTCCAGTGTTTCACAACCCTCATTGTAAAGAATTTCTTCCTTAT
>Ga0065711_1031485_pt1 | contig 29532 bp, 16 predicted proteins | sample Hoacrofraction12_FD_59098 | JGI IMG/M metagenome (GOLD analysis project Ga0065711, IMG submission 59098) | Hoatzin crop microbial communities from Cojedes, Venezuela - Epithelial fraction 12 v2 (version 2) | ecosystem: Host-associated > Birds > Digestive system > Esophagus > Crop | place... | reverse complement strand
CCGGTTTCTGCCTCTTTCTTTTCATTCTCCTCCGCACGCCGGCGGGGGGAGGGGCGGCCGCGTGGTGCTTTTGTTGCTGGCGGCAGCTGACACCAAAACACTACTCCAACCCCCCTGACAAAGCAGGGTCACCTACAGCAGGATGCACAGGAACTTGTCCAGGCAGGTTCTGAATATCTCCAGAGAAGGAGACTCCACAGCCTCCCTGGGCAGCCTGTTCCAGTGCTCCGTCATCCTCAGAGGGAAGAAGTTCTTCCTCATGTTCAGACGGAACTTCCTGTGCTTCGGTTTGTGCCCATTGCCCCTTGTCCTGTCACTGGGCACCGCTGAACAGAGTCTGGCCCCATCCTCTTGACACCCACCCTTAAGATACTTACAAGCATTTGTAAGATCTCTCAGCCTTCTCCTCTTCACCACTAATTAGAACCAGCTAAGATCATGCACCTGAACAATTACAGAGACGAGACAATCAAACAGCTTGATCTGTGCTATTGCAATCCATCTCCTACCTAAATTTTTCCAGCCCAGTCTATATACTACACCTATATCTAATGCACATACAGTTGGCAGCCTAGCATGGCAGCTATCATTTTTAAAATGGGGGCAGCTGACTGTCAAAACACTGCTTGTCACACCCAAAAGCTGCGCATTATCCTAAGGAAGAGTGTTATGCTATGAAAAGCCACACGTTATGAAAGATCCACAGACAGAAATCCAGAGCAGACTAGTAATGGCCTTTCTTGGCGATGACTCCGAGTATCTAGCACACCAGTTACTTACATTAGTCTGACTAGATGATGAATGTGTATCCAGCAAAGCAGACATGTAGGCACATCCCAAATCCCTTGTGTTCAGACCCTTCATGATTCTTACCCAGTCAGCTGCAGGAAAACACACACAAACCCTAAAACTGTGGAGACACTGGTGGAAGACTACACTGCTTAAACCTGGCTGCAGATTCAGAGGTCAAGCTAGCACGCATTTTTGAATTTTATAAGCGGACAATACTAGAATTTGGACATATCTAAACACAGAATTGCACGCTTAGTTAAAAATGTGAACTATATGGACGACTAATACAACCACAAGACTCTTTTTTAGGTACTGTCCATAGCAGACAGGAAAGGTGATGAGCTTTTTAACTAGAGACGGGGAGGCATCTCTAGTCCGTATGAAATCAGAAGAGATATATTTAATGTCTAATCCTCTATTAGTCCTAAACTTCACTTTAATTGCATAATTTTTTTTGTCAATTTCAACAACTGTTCTACTAATCATATGAGCAGTTAGCAAGTGCTGTTCCACTCAGTTCACTAGAGCTTGCACTTGCAGATCCTATTCTAACACACTGGTCTTAACCACTGCTGTTATTGAAAACTCAGTGCCATTTTTCATAGGCACTTGAAGACAAATTTGGCTTGCGCAATTACAGCTTCTGTATGTTATTCCCTTGCTAGTTAGGTGTACTCCCTTTCAGCTAAATTCAGTCTCTGCATCACCATACCCTTACTTCTAAAGAAAAGATCCTAAGCAGGGCATACATCATTCATTTTTAACAAAGTATAATGTCTCCATCTAATACTTGGTTCAGTCCCATGCATGCATACAGTAAAAAGAAAAACATATTAAGGAGGGTAGCACAGTGATCAGGGAGAGAAAATTGATTGTAAATATCAAGTTGGCATGAGAAAGAAGGTAACTTGGAAGGGAAGGTGCACCTTGCTGCTTTGAGAGCTACATTCCTGGAGAGAAACAGCGAGCTGCTGCTCTTTCAGGATCAGGTATACTTAGAAGCCTCTCTGCATGGACGATATTGATTTGGAGGCATTCCTTATGTAATGGCCATCTGTAACGTTATAATTAGCCTGAGCAGCATACGTGCTGGTTTCCTTTTCAACTGTGCAGGCGCACAGCCCTTCGCCTATAACCAACATACTAGCTGTCTCTGGCAATGACCTTTCACTGTGTTATTTGTCCTTACAGGGTAAATAGCATTTTCTGCTTAAACATGCTTAGTCTTCTTTGGAAGTATACAATAATCTCAGTAGGCATCAATATTTTCACTGGTTCTCTAAAAATCACTCATTTAACAAGTATTAAATGATTAGTGAATTTACTTGATTGAGTAATCAACATTATTGAGCATTCCATGACAAGAAATGAAGAAGATATAATGATAATCTAAATGAACATGTTTTTTCTAAAATTCACCACTTTAAAATTACCTTTAAAAAACAGTAACACCACTGATTTTCTGTTTCACTGTAATTTTTCCTTCTGCTGCTGCCGTGGGAAAGACGTTCTTGTTGGTGTAAGAGCTACAAAAAGACATTATGTTATTGTCCCATTGTGGGGTTTACTCATTAGTTCTGAAACAGATCAAGAAAAGTTTTTCTTTTAATGGCACAGTCTTTGAAAAACAAAGATGATTGAGGAAAATGGCTAAAGTAATATAGCAAACTTCTAAACCAAATCCGACATTGAAAATCTGTAATTCTTTGTGTATCTCTCCTTAAATTCCAAGAGAAGGTGTCTGTGGCATTTGTGGATAGAAAACATAAAGATACTAATACAAGAGAACATATTTTTTAAAATCAGTATTTAACAAGAACCACCACCACAAAGTTACAAACACAGGCTACCTGGGTACTCTGCCCTGTGGAAATCCCACTACGCGTTTACAATTACTTAAATCACAGTATGAATCTGCAGAGTATCAGGAACGAGTTCCACCAGCTGGTAATTTCTTCCACGTGCCTCACTTTCTCAGGGATGTGAGAACTGCGCAACACAACCACAGGACAGCTTTCTCTGATTGCAGTATCTGTTAACAATGTCCAAGCTGTTAGTATCTACCAACTATTGGTGACTATGTAAAGCACAATCTCTGACTAGCTCCTTAAAAATACCTATCTGCATGCCAAGATGACAGCCTTCCAACCAACTGCCTTTTTGTTCTCTTTTCTAGGTGTAATTTGCTCTGCCCAAAACCCAGACTTGAAGCACACCAGCAGGAAGTTGTGAGAAACTCTCTGTGGCATACATCTCCACTGTAATTTTCAAGTTTCAATGCTTTCTCTAGGTCCCTGATCATGTACCACCTTATGTACATCAATACTCAGCTAAAGCAAAAACACATTACTCCGTCTCAGACGAAGTTATAGCACAGACAGAATGGTAGTTTGTTACAAGCATTAGAAATGCACAGCAAAGTGCAATGCTCTCCTGCTATTCTGCCAAAGGAATCTTTCGATAACTTCAGCACACCTCCTGACAAGAAAAAAATTCATAATGTCCTTTTCTGCAAGACCAACATGACTACCTGTGATAAAGCTCAAGTCTCAATCACTGTGAAAATCATGTTTCAATATTTAGCCTGAATTAAAACACATATTAATGCTGTTCTTCCTTTGTAATACTCCTTCTTCTCAAGACGGAATATGAAAGGAAGAAAACTCATCCCAGAAGCAGGAAAGCTGCTGCAAACAATGCCGGCTCAAAGCACAGAAAACAACTAGCCAGAGAAAGCCTCCAGGGCATCACCCGAACCACAGGAAGCACCAGTAAAGCAACCTCACTGGGATGAGGCAGTTGACTAGAAAATTTCTGACTAGCACTGTCCCTCTGATGTGAAGACTTGGTGGACACTTTTGAGATAGCAGATGATGGAGATCAACAGTGTGTTGCAAACAGCATCCAGACCAGTAATCCTAAACCATAACCCTTGATGGAGAGGACAGTTGTTTGATAACAGTTAGCACAAAGGTATATTGCACAATACAAAACAAATACATTCAATACCCCCTGCTTTCTGGATGCTATTAAGAAAGGCTTCCCTCCTAGGATACTTCCTTTTGAAAACATAAAAACCATAACGATCTTTCCTCCCTACACTTAACATGACACTTAACTTGGAAGCCATGAAATCTGACTAGAAGCACCAAGCTGTTCCTTAGATGGAAAAAAAAAACCAACAAACAAACAAACACCCCCTAAAACCAAAAGTATGTTTAAGCTGATGATGTATTTCCTACAAAAATATGGGATGGAATTAAATTCCAACAAATACATCATTAATAGGAAGCTGAGCTGGAACAAGATGCACAGCAAGAACACTATAAAACTAAAATTAAAATCAGTGTTGTACTGAATACTGGATGTTCTTGCTGTAATTCAGAAAAATATTTTATTATTCACTGTTAATAGGAGTATTGTGGAAGTCAAAGGTCCTAAAAAGCACACATGAAACTGAAACAACCTGCAAAAATATCGTTTCTCCTGTGATTACTGAGCTTATAAAATATCTTTAATATTTTGTTTTTGTTGCAAAACTTCATGAAGTGCTTCCTTTCCCACTCTTTTAGATACTGTGAAAACTTCAAAGCAACGTGAAAGCTTCAACAGACAGGAAATACAGCTGTGCTCTTTTAAACAGACTTATGAAACTAATTAAGCTGAAATGCTACAATAGGAAAAAGCTGATGAACCTGTAACTGCATTTCAACTGGGCACACTGTTGGAGATTTTTTTTTTTTCTTTCATATAGCAGCCAGTGCTTACGGGCATTTAGAAAATTGTTTAAGTAATTGGAAGAAGTAGGCCACAACAGTATGCATTTGTGAAAGGCGGACATCAAGATAAGCTTAGGTGTGCTGATAAACCTGCCTCAATCTGGCTTTGCTTCATATATTGTTTTTTTTCTGGAGTCAGATTTATTTTCTGTGTGCTGAAGCCTTACACTTTGACTGGAAACCAACTTTTAATTATGCTGAACATACTTTAAACAGGAGCATTTTAAATGCACCATTCTCTCCTTCCTCTACTTAGTGGCTCTAGATGATAAAGTTCATTTTCTACCACTTTACCACCTGTCGGGTAGTGCCAGTAATGGCTCAAACAAGAAGAACAAATGCCTGACTGAAACAGGCATTAATGAAACGGCAGACAGCTCTCTACCGCACAAAGGCGCAAGTGTGAATACCAGTTCTCCAGACTAAAACTGGCCCCTGTATATGCAAATAATTAGCTGCACTGAAGCAAATGCATAGCACATGCAGTTATCTTTATGTATTGTTCAGTAGTTCCCACGTACAGTTCCTGTTCCAATATTCCAGCAAATTGTGAAAGAAAACTTACTTATATCTTGTAAAACCATGAAGTACTTTGAGCTCGGCATAACAACTTCATAAGAGAGACTAAGTCAACCATAGCTGAACATGATGACAAACTTTTTGCCTTCATTTTTAAGCTTTGCTTCATTTTTATTTTATTCTGTGACTTTATACAAAATCAGGTTTTAGTACTCACAGTAAAATCTGGCAGCTCTGAGGAACCATTTGTACACTTGTTCCCCTCACCTTACAATTCTTTCCTCCTACCGGCTGAGTTAATTAAAACCGAGACACTTCTGAAATACGCACAATGGATACATTTGAAGTTTATGATGAAGGAAAGTGGTAAAGTGTTTATAACGTCTTATGACCTAAAAAGCTGGTGTTCAATAATGAATGGGGTTCTACAACTTAGCATTGGTGCTACCAAATCTGCGGACTACCACTGCAATGTTAATAAGGTATCAGCTTATACTTTTCTTAAAACCTCTAGCGGTAATTAAAACAACCCCTGATTTAGAGTTTAATTAAGAAACAAGATAATGGGATAATAAAAGTCCTATTTAAAAAGCTTAACATTTTCAGTCCGATATCTCAAGTCAATTAGTAGACTGTACTGCGCGTCTTCTAAAGGAGCACTGCCAACCTTTATAATTGGCTCTCCATGCATTTGTTTAAATAGGTTCCTTTCCTGGTGCAGAAGTGGGAGTAACTTAATTTTTTTAACATCTTGAAGCAAGGACATAAAAATAATCCAGAAGTTTGCTGGTGTGTTTGGTTCTGGTTGGTTTGGGTTTTTTTTAATTTTCTGAATAATTTGGCAGCTCTACTACTGCACTAAGTCACATGGTATGCAACTGTCATCCAGTATTTTAACGTTAGAACTCTCATGGGTCATCTTCTACTCAAAAATCTTGCTCCCTTTTGCTCTGCATTGTCACTGTCCACTTCCACTGTGTCCACTGCAGCACTGTGGTCCAGCACGAGTACTCCAGATTGTTGCTCAGTCAGCACACACGGTAGAGACATACATATCGGCTCTATGGAATTTGCCCTAAGCAAGGAGTCAGCATCAGTAATGTCTTTATCATAACAACAGTAATGATTTTTTGCACCTACTCAACATTTTCTTCAAAATCACAACGAAAATTTCCCTGTTTTTTCTTGTTCAGCAGGAGAATACAATCAGCCTCTCTGCAGTTTCATTAGTGCTAATGCAGAAGCTGAATTTATATCTACTTAACTAATTACATTAACCAAATGCTGACTGAAGTGATCTCTGTGGATCCTGACGGGAAATTATGCAGGGAGAATCCTGAAATACAGCAGAGGGGAATCCCCAGTGGCTTCCTCTTAGATTAATTCAATGCAGAACTGGGGAAATCAATTACTCCTCAAACTGTGGCTCAGTTTGCTACACAAAGCCCAGTTTCAGCATTTTCAATCAAAATATTTCAGTATTTTCAATATTTCAGATTTGTGTTGGAAAAATAAATTTAAGTGGCCAGACATTCAGAGCAAGATTTACAAAGCCAGAAAATGGGAGGAAATCTTGGACAAGAAAATACCAAATTTTCAAAGTTAATGTTATTTTATAAAAAGGCCATAACTGAACCTGACAACCTCGACACCACTTAAGAAATCATCAGCTAAATTTAAACTAATAAGTAGGTTAAAATAACAAAAAGACAAAAAAAGAACAGCAAAAATCCAGGACACTAATTCACAATTACTTTCTGTAAGAGTCAGATCTCCAATACTGTCTTTGTCTCGCTTTGCCTCAAGGACAGAGAGAATCAGAATTGCAGAGCTCTAATTTTCAAGTGCAAGACTATTTCAGTGTGTTCTACCCCACGTATTTTCAGGCAATATTACAGAAGTAATTGTATGCTCCCCATTGTAAACTGAAGGAGGCTGGCTGGAGGTTCCATCAGTATGTAAATTAAGAAGTAACACAGATCTTCATTTGTCTGCAACGAGTGAAGGACTAAAGGAGAAGTATAAACACAAGGCTCAAGAACTTGTTCTCCTTACAAGACATGAGAAAGAAAAAAAAGTCATTACATATGTAACTTCTGCTTTTACAAACTATCTATCTTCAATGCAATGTAAAAATAGTATAAACAATAGCAGGTTATCTTTCCCCCCCACCAAATGCTGTCCACAGTTTGTGGAGTCACACAGCATGCAAATGCATCATCTCAACGACTGCTGGATTTCCAGTGAAATCTGAACTCACTAGCAAAATAGTAAGTTCTCAGTAAGACACACGCACAGTTAACACCACCAACACCACAGTCTTCAGCCATAAGCTGTGGTCTACGCCCACCCACAACTGAAGAACCACACTTTTCAAACCTGTATATGTACTAAAGATTAGCAGTCACTCACTGCGTAGATCAAGTTTTATTCTCACTGACTTGTAGGCTTCCTACAAGGCCACGGAATCATTTTCCATGCATACAATGGTTTGCACACAGAGTGCATTTTCTCTCTCCCTGTCCACCCTTCACGTCCTTTTCTTGAACTTTTTGTCTGATCTCCTGCTTGCAGAAAAAAACCTGAAGATAGGGTAATACAAACATTGAGTCTATTTGCCTTTTAACTAATAAGCTACCATGTGTAAAAAAACACTATTATAGGTAAATGGGGTGGTTTTCTTCAATTTTGTTGTTGTTTTTGGAGAGAAGGCAGGGAGAAAGGAGGAAATGTGTTTGCTTTTTCGTATTTACAACTCTTGAAAACCAGAAAACACAGGGGAAATCATGAACTCCATAACCACAAGCAAATAATTTATATTGCAAGTCATTTTGGTATGTGAGGAGGAGAATCAGTCTACTGCTCCCTTACCCTTAAAGCATCAAAGATGCAGGTCAGTCAGCCAGTTATTAATGGACTTTTAAGGCAGTAATGTTCTCTGCAAAATAGCACACAGATTATTTTAATTGTCACTATAGTTTAACTGTTGTCACCAGAGAAAGCAGAAACACTCAATTACATTTTGTTCCTCTAGTGTGGTTTCACTGAAAAAAAACTCCTAAATTTTATTGCTAATACAACCTACTATGGTAAGTGTATCTTAACCTTTTCTCCCTCCTCTCCAACTCATGCTTCACTCATTTGAAAAAGCTCAATTTTCTTGACTTCGGTCTTTCTGCAGAATTTCCTTTCTTTAGACCCATTTGGAACTGTGAAGATGTCCCTTCCCCCATATAACCCTTTTATTTTATTGTACTTATCTATTTTTAGACTTGTATGTTTCAGTCAATATGAGTCATTAGGATGGATAATAATTGTTGTGATCTGTTCCTCTGTGTTGCTTAATGAAGTAAAAAGGAAAGTTGTATAGCAGTTTGGCAGTCTTACTGGCTGTGAAGTGGCATTAAGTAAGAGATGGCAAGTTTTATCACACACCTCTGACTACTAAATTCACAAAACAAACAGAAGGTTTACCATGGGAGGTAGAGAGAGATCAGGCAATATCTTCAAGTCACTCTTCCAGTAAAACAGTGTGTGGTTACTAAAATTGCTATGGGAACATGGGAGTTCGTCAGAAACACACAGTTCTAGGTGAAAATGTTCCTTAACCTTTCACATTACCACTGCTACAAAAATCCCCAAGGTGTAGCAAGTCTGGTGCTCCTATACTAGGAAAAACCAAAACGTTAAATTTGAAACAGTGCCATGCTAAAATCTTTTATGCAGTCTTTGTTGTTAAACTGTAGTATTTGATTAAGGAAAGACAGTCTCTGCATGTGTCCTCCAGTAATGCATTTCACTTGATTTTAACACCTTCTTTAATTGCAGCTGAAAAGAAGAGGCCACAGTGAAGGGGTAAACAAGAGACAACTATTTATTCTTTGAGCCAGTGCTGCATGCAATTATTCTGCTGAATGGACTACTCCTATGATATTGGAGGGAAGTAAAGTTATATTCAGTATCTCCATCATGGACACAAATTCTGCTCTGACTTCCCTCAGTGTTTTATAGTTTCTTGGTAATGAAAGCATATTAAAAAAAACCAAAAATAGTCCTTTGACCAAAAAACCTGCTAAATTCACCAGGATTTAATTAACTGTCTGCCACATTATTCACAGCTCCTCTTAATCACATAACCTGTTCCCAGATATTCACAGTTTGTGAAACAAGGGCTTACTCTGTCTAAACACCAATCAAAAAGTCTCTTTCAGGACAAAGTAAAACAGTACTCCTCAACAGATAGCTACTACACCACATCCACAAATATATTTGAATTTTATACCATGTTCATAGTAATTGTTGCACTGAGGAAGCCTTATTTCTCCAATCTCTGCAAAAGGGCCAAAATGTGGTCTGGAAATGAATATAAATGTCAATTATTAAAACCAATATTCCAAATACAGAATTCAGAATTCAGTCTTCTAAACTAAATGTAACACCAAGATGAAAAACAACACAAACAAATCAATTTTAATTATCCATGCAGCATATTTCTTTCTGCTTCCTGTAATTTACCCCATTAGGACAGTCCTTTAAAGTGACACAGGAGAACTGCAGCGGACATTTGAAATTTTTATGCCTTTTCAAGGTCATGGGTATTATGGACATGATTTAATAAACCAGATCAGTTGGACTGATGGAGTACAAGGAATTAATTAGTCCACTGCTCATAAAAAAATTAATCAAGAAAAAATAAATAACATACACAAGCGTTTTGCTTTCAACGAGCAAGCTATCTATCAGATGATGAGGTTAAAAAATATTACTAGCAGAAATACAGAAAGCTGATCACACTGGTAACTGAATGTATCTGGAATATGCTAAGTATTGAATCTGGTCCCAGGGCCTTGGCAAACATGAAAATGACCACACCAAGAATATAAGACTAATAATAATAATAATGCAAAAGACTCCTATTACATAGGGAATCTTTATACAGAAGAAATATTTTCTATAGCCTTGACTTACTGAGGATGGTGTATACAATAAATTATTTAAATAATAATGAATATGTTTGGGATCCAAAGACTTGAAAGACAGGATTATGTATTTGGTTAAATCTACTCTAAAATGTAATGCCCAGTTGCTCATTTCTGTCAGAAGGCACCAGAACTCCTGTGCCACAAGCGCTCTGAAACATCTTCTGCATGTTTGCCACACCAACGTAGGCACAAATGGCTAGTGCAAAAGCAGCTCTTTGAGAAAGCAAGGCGACACACCCCAGCGATTTTATGACTATCCCAGCTTCATCCTCTGTCCACCTCTTCCCTCACTTCTCCAGATTCTCTACTGCTACAAAAACCTTATTTTACAAAATATACCCCTACTGAGATGCAAACCTGAAGTTTCACTTACTGTTTCACTGTTTTTAACTATGCCATAAACATCTCAATTGTCAAAACCCACTCATCCACTCACCCACGAGTCTGCGTGTGTGCCATATCTGTATTGCCAAAAGTAAAACCTAAAGGAGTGCAATAATACAATAATACTATAACTGAAATAATACAGTCCAGACCTGCACAATGGTTACAGCATAAAATTAAGGACAATAAAAGAATGTGTGGATTTCCCACTTTGAGGTATTGGCCATGTCTCAGACATACTTTTGTATTTCTTCAGAGTATCTGGCAGTGTAAGAATAGTTCAGATTGCGTCAACTGTTACAACACATATTACGAATATCCTTGTTCTCCTCTGTTCACAAGGACCAGAATTAAGACATCCTGCTTCCAAGTAGACAGTGTTTGGGTTCTATTCCCAAACTTACCATCAATGTGCACCATGACCTTTTGCTAATATTTTACCTCTGTGTGCATTAATCTGTTTCAGATTAAAGAATTCAAATATTTCTTCTCTGTTGTAAAGCTTTTAACAATTTACAAATAGAAATCATACTGAAAATAGTATGTCAGAATTCAAACAGACTTTATTCAAAAGTACATTCTTTTAAAAATGTGATTCCACTCCTAATTCACAATTGCCTGCTACTGTTTGTTAGACCTAAAAGGTCCGTCTTGTCTTTGAGAGCATTGACAGAAGAAAAAACAAACAACCCAGATCCCTACTTCACTGCAAAGACTGTGTTTCATCATTTGGCAACCTTGCTGTGGTCAAGCACACCCTCAGCAAGTCTGCCAACGACACCAAGCTGTGTGGTGCAGTCAACACACTGGAGGGAAGGGATGTCATCCAGAGGGACCTGGACAGGCTTGAAAGGTGGGCCCATGTGACCTCATGAGATTCAACAAGCCCAAAGGCAAGGTCCTGCACGCAGGTCAGGGCAATTCCAAGCACAAACACAGGCTGGGTGGAGAATGCACTGAGAGCAGCCCCGAGGGACAGGACTTGGGCACACTGATGGACGAGAAGCTCAATACGAGCCGGCAATGAGCGTTTGCGGCTCAGAAAGCCAGCCTCATGCTGGGATGCATCAAAAGCAGCATGGACATCAGGTCGAGGGAAGGGATTCTGCTCCTCTGCTCCGCTGTGGTGAGACCCCACCTGGAGTCCTGCATCCAGCTCTGGAGCCCTCAGCACAGGAAAGACATGGACCTGGTGGAGTGAGTCCAGAGGAGCGCCACAAAGATGATCTGAGGGCTGGAACACCCCTCCTATGAGGAAAGGCTGAGGGAGCTGGGGTTGGTCAGCCTGGAGAAGAGAAGGCTTCGGGAAGGCTTCCAGTACCTGAAAGGGGCCTATAGGACGGATGGAGAGGGACTTTTTAGAAGAGCATGTAGTGACAGGACAAGAGGTAATGGCTTCAAGCTGAAAGACGGTAGATTTAGATTAGATGTAAAAAAGAAATTCTTTACTCTCAGGTGGTGAGGAACTGGAACAGGTTTCCCAGAGAGACTGTGGCTGCCCCTCCCTGGAAGTGTTCAAGCCCAGGTCGGCTGGGGCTTTGAGCAACCTGATCTGGTGAAAGGTGTCCTTGCCCAGGGCAGGGGGGTGGAACTAGATGATCTATAAGGTCCTTTCCAACCCAACCTGTTCTATGATTATGGCAAAGAAGGGGTTAATTTTGCATTTCCAAAGCTTTTCATAAGTCTAATTTAAGAACTGAATCAATAAAATAAACAAGACCCCAAGGGGAGGGGTGCATTCATTAGAAGCAAATGGTAGAACGTTTCAGTGCATGATTTTTTTCCTTTAAACAAAGCATAATTTTTAGATTAAATAAGTGAGAAAGGCAACAGTGTTATTATTCCTGCTATGTTCTCTAACAAGCACAACATACTTTTATCACCAGTCAACACTGCAGGTTAGGACGCAGTTTCATGTGAAATTTGAGCAGTACCTTCCACTGGTAGAATACCAGTGCCAAAAAAAGAAAAAGTGTCCCAGAAGAACCCTGCTTTCAGGATTAGCCTAACAATAATTAATATGTTATATTTTGTAACATGCTTTCTATAAACTTCTTCAATTTATTAAACATAGCAATATAACATTTTACAACCATCTTTCTGTTCCTTACACCTCATGAAAACTAAATGTGAATTTAGCCTAATAATTGGCTTGCACATTTTGGTTTTACAAACCATCATCTTCTGATAGGTTTAAAAAACAACCATATGTACACAAGACAGCAATGCCACAGAAATGCAGCCTTCCACTACTCCACTTTGCCCAGCAAGCTGTTCAGCTTCTCCATCCTTATTCACCATTCTCATGCTAGTGTTTGCAATAGACTGAAAGAAGGTAGTGCTTTGACTGCACCCTGAAGGGAAACCACACTAACACCACCCCTGACGCCTGGCTTGCTCGTAGAGGCAATGCGAAAATACAGGCGCGGTCCCAGGTGCCACATGACGGCACATCTCAATGTACTGGGGACTGAGCATCCGACCGATGGCTTAGCACACCAGCCTGCTGCCTGCAGACAGGTTTGCAAAGCAGTGCTGAGCTGGAAATGGACCACAGGTTTATGGTCATTCCTGTCTCACACATCAGCTTGGGTGCAGGTGTAACTAGGTACATGGTTTGTCACACTGAAGTAGAGGCAACACGCAATTTTAGCAGATAGTGTGTTAAAGAATATTGCTGTTTGTTACTTGGGAACAGGAGGGGCCAAGCTACACAGCATCCAAATCTTCCACAGCGTTCCCACAGCTTTTTCTACCGAGCATTAGCACTGTATTAAAATTAGTATCTAAATAAAGCACTGCAGAATTACAAGGCATATCAGTTAACAGGTTAAAACACTGATATGGGGAAACATGAAAGTGCTAGACTAAAATCAAGAACTGCATTTAGCAACAGTCTGTCAGAACACTTTCCCATTGTGGCAAAAATCTGCTATTTTTACATATAGCGAAAATGAAACCTGCTGCACGGAGTTTATAAATGCGTACCTTCCTCAGACAGAATGCAACAAGTTAAAAAGAAAAACACCACTAATACTCTGTCCAGTTCTGGGCTCCCCACTTCAGGAAAGATGAGGAGCTACTGGAGAGAGTCCAGCAGAGGGCTACGAGGATGGTGAGGGGACTGAAGCATCTGTCCTAAGAAGAAAGGCTGAGGGAGCTGGGCTTGTTCAGCCTGAAGAAGAGAAGGCTGAGAGGGGACCTTATAAATGCTTATAAATATCTGAAGGGTGGGTGTCAGAAGGACGGGGCCAGACTCTTTTCAGTGGTGTCCAGCAACAGGACAAGGGGCAATGGGCACAAACTGAAGCACAGGAAGTTCCATCTGAACATGAACTCTGAGGGTGACGGAGCCCTGGCACAGGCTGCCCAGGGAGGTTGTGGAGTCTCCTTCTCTGGAGATATTCAAGACCCACCTGGACAAGGTTCTGAGCAGCCTGCTGTAGGTGACCCTGCTTCGGCAGGGGGGTTGGACTAGATGACCCACAGAGGGTCCTAACTTTCTGTGACTCTCTGATTCTGTGAAGTTAGCTGTCACAATAATGTACTTTCTCAATGCAGAACACTGCAGATTTTAGAAAGAAATCTGCAGCAAATTAAGGTCAGCATTTAAAACTTGGAAGCTTTTCAGAAGCATTATGAATTAATTTTAACATACAATCTTCACATCACACTCACCAAACTAAGTCAATAATCATAAGGAGTGACAAGAGATCAGAACCCAGGTCTCAAGGTGTTTGTTTCCCACACTACAAGTTCTGCCCAGAGTAACTGCAACCACAAATACATGTCCAGATTATTTTTATATAATATTAAATATGGAATACCACAAAATTTGCACTCCAGGCACAGAGCTACTATTGCCTCTGGTCCTTTATCCTGTATATTGTTTTTACCTCACTTCAGCGCTTTCATTCTTGTCAAACAGCCACTTATCATGCATGTTTCACATAATTAATATAGTGACAGGTTATGCTAACTTCAGTAATACTGGTTAATCCTTGACATAGGTCCTAAATCTGCCAGGTTATCAGCAACTCATTATTTTCCATTATCTCGTAGAGACTAAGCGATTTTAATGAGAATCAATTTCACTGAAGAACTCATCTGCAATGCTATAGCACTTTTGTACACCTCCCACTAAGTAGCATTTCTAATGAAAATTCACTTGGACGGCTTAACAAAATACCCAGGATGGAAAATGTGACAAACTGACTAGAATCATGTGGGTTTCAGAAAGGGACAAAACAAATTAGGATCCTTTCACAAAAGCCAAGTGCAATTCTGTCTGAAAAAGAGATCTTCTGATTCGCAGATTTAATGTTTCAGTTGCCTTCCTCCTCTGAAAGGGTGGTCCCACCTTAGACTCTCTCTGGGAGGGAGACCCTGGGCGCTCTTGCTTACTTTATTTGTTTAAAGAAAATACAGCAGATTAAATATTAAAGTAGTCATGACTCTATTCAGCTTCTTTCTCAGGACTCTGCAGAAGAGTCTAGTTAAACCTTCATAACTGCAGCATAATTTAGCTTGAAATGGGCCTCAGGAAGTCATCTGGCCCAACCATCCCCAGCCACCCTGGTCAAAGCAGAGGTAACTCTGAAAGTTCAAGAATTTTTCTTTACAGAGAATATTCAATCTATAGCTTCCTCTGAAACATCCAGTTCTGACATCTTACTCAAAGACAGCACTGACACAGGATGAAAATTTAAATATCTCTTAAACTTTCCAGCTACAGAAACAACTGTTTCTTCCAAAATTAATTTAGCCATTTTCAGGGATGTTCTCGATTTTCTCCCCTCCAACTTGAAAATCTTATTTAAAATACTAACTGAATACTCTGAAATCCTTTCAGTAATAATCACCATCATCTTAGACAGGAATCTGTGATTTTCTGCTGTGGTTGCCTGAATCACTGTATTCCTTTTTTATCTTTTCTTCATAACTTTCCCATTTTTCCTTTTTTGTATCACTGTATATACTACAAGCAACATCCTTTATTCCTATGACTTCCTTAGCTAGCTACACATCAATTATTAATTGAGAAAACAAAGTGATAGGCTAATTCCTGCAGCTCAAAGAGGGTTTTGCTCCTCAGCCATTCATTTCCTGCCTCGGTCAATTCCATACATACCATGTCACTCTTGATCCTTTAACTGAAACTATTTTGGCAATTTTATCTTATCTGTTATTAATGTGCACAATATCTATTCTAAATGTGTTCCATATTGACATTTCCATAATTTCCATTCTTCTCCCCCTCCTATTTTCTCTTTCATAACACATGTTGATTACAATCAGGTAACTTTCTTATCATTGCTATTTTATATCTGTACCTTTTAGTTATATGTACTTTACTTACAAATCAAATTCTTCTTATTGCATTCTTTGGTTTTTGTTTGGACACAAGAGAAAATTGTTTTAAAACAGCTACAGTACCATGACATAAGCTCACCATCTGTAAAACTTTATACGCAAACTTTATAGATAAAGCTCTCTGAGACTGTGAATTGCTTGGGGTAAAAATTATATTATTTTAAGGCTGAGCATATGAATGATCCTACTAATGAAGAATCTAATAAAATAGCACTGTAGACAAACATGTACAAACACAATTACAATGGAAAAAAAATAAACACAAAATGCTTAGCAATCTCCTGCTTTTTAAATTTGTAGGAATTCTTGAAATATTTCATTGTCTCTCCATCTCACTGATTTCATTACCAAAAAATACAAATGTATCAACCTTAACAAATTCCACGCAAGTCATTTCTGTTCCCTGCCTCCGATAGCAGTAAGTTTTATGAGCTTACCAAAAATCTTCTTGATCTTCATATTAGTAGCAATAGTAAAAGCACAAATATACACATAGAAGAGTATCACTTGTATCTACATCTGTAAAGCAAGATGCTAGTCTTAAAATGTCTGCTAAAATCTGGGAGACAACCACCATTTTGGAAAGCATGAATCCAGCAACCATGAAAAGGAAGTTAAGAACAGGATACAGTTTAAAGTCATATTTTCTTTGTTATGTCACACCCTTCCTCATGCTAACAGCTCACAACCACCTGCAAACCACAGTCTATTTCCTTCTGTGCCAGTGCAAATTCTTTGTAGGGCCCACTGGAAACTCAAGATTTCTAGTAACCTCTGGGCCATTGGTTTTGTTTCATTTTCTAATTCATTTCAGGGATCCGTTTTGCAGCACAGCCTTACAAACATATCAGCACAACTGAGTGGTGAACTTCATTCACCAGCTGTTCTTCCACCTACTACAGAACACACACACTTAGTGTTTCGATGGATTTAGAGGGAGAATCAATATAGTTCTCAACACCCAGCAGGAGGAAGGGGTTTGGTTTGTTGGTTTGCTTTTACATCTAAGGCTCATCTCTGCAGTCACAGTTTGTTCTACTGCTTTTGTATTTGCTTTCAAGGACACTTGACAACTGTTGACATACATATTCACATGCAAAAAAATCCCACTTAGCTTAAGCAACATTAAGGTTTAGAGTCTGTGTTCAGGATAAAAACATCCCCAACATTCTAACAAGAACAGCCAAGGAAATTCAATCCTATGCTGTGCTATTCCCTGTGATGCCTGTTCCAGTCCTAATCCTCTCCTCCTTCCTGGTTGAGGATTTCCTGCCACTTTCCAAACTGATTTCCAGGCTCCCTGCAGCCCACAGACACAGTGACAGAAGTGTAAGCAAAACAGATTTTACTGTCAGTCACACATCTGCAGTCCCTCACTATATATATACAAATATATTTTAAATTTACAAGTTTAAATAGGGATTTTTATTACAATCATTATTGTAAAAAAACTTTTGGACACGTTACCCATCTTTCTGCTACTACGTGAGTGTATTCTATCTCATACTCTCTGGAAATGTTCTTTTCTGTTTCCTGTGGAGCATTCATCTACCTGGGGGGATATCAGTCACCTTCTACATTATTTTATATGCCACCTTCAGAAAGCAGAGAGTACACAGATGATTCCCTGTACTAGATTCAAGACTAGCAGGGAGCCCAGAAGAGCACACTCCTCCTCCTAGGTGCATTATTTCAGCACCTGGACTGTGCGCTCTTGGAAGTGCCCAAGACTCTTACCTGCTCAGTGTTTAGTAACAGCAAAGCCTGACCTTAAAACGGAATGCTCATAATCCATTAGTGTTTGGGCAAAAATCCAGGGCTTCTATGAGAAACAATCAGCAAAAATTAAATGCTATTTTTAATACAATTATACAAGTATTTTATATATTTAAATATATTAAAAATATATATATTACATACTTATATATAATATAAATATCTAAATTTTTTAGTGTTTATATATAAGTATATTTTTATACAAGTTAATTGAACTTCACAAGAATTTTGTAGGACAAACCAAAAGACACTGCTGTAGCCCAAAAGTTTTCTTCTCGACATATTCTGAATGCCTTTACACTCAGTAAAGACATTAGTATTCTTTAACAAAAAGAAAAACCACAACAAAACAAAACCAAAACGGTGAAGAGTATTTTAATGGAAGTGTAATAATTGGATGCAAATGAACCCCTGCGACTTTTCGTGAAAGAATTAAACACATGCCAATTCCACACAACTCTGAAAATGGGACATGCCTATTTTTCTATAAAGACACATACTAAAATAACAGTATTTTGGTTTCGAGCTACAAAGCTCTTTTTGCGGTTTTATAGGCTGACTCATGTTTGGTCCACAATCCTGATTTCCTTCCTTAGTTAAAAAAAAAAGTTAATGCTGCAAAGAATGTTACTGAAGTGCTTTAGAAAATAGTGGGAAAAACAGAATGCTATTTTTTTTCCATTGTCTGAAGCCACATCATTATAAAAAAACAGTAGTCTCTCAAGTTTGCAAGTTTTGAGCATCTTAAAAATAGTCACATTACATTAATTAAAATATTCATAGAGTCATAGGTTGCAAAAGACCTCTAAGATCATGAAGTCCAACCATCAACCCAACACCACCATGCTTACTAAACCATATCCGTAACCACAGCTCCAGTTCCCTCAGCTGCTCCTTGTAAGATTTGTTCTCTAGACCCCTCAACAGCCTCGTTGCCCTTCTCTGGACATGCTCCAGGCCCTCAATGTCCTTCTTGTAGTTAGGGGCCCCAAACTGAACACAGCACTCGAGGTGTGGCCTCACCAGCGCCAAGTACAGGGGCATGATCACCTCCCTACTCCTGCTGGCCACAGTATTCACAGAACCACAGAATGGTAGGGGTTGGAAGGGACCTCTGTGGGTCATCTAGTCCAAAACCCCTGACGAAGAAGGGTCACCTACAGCAGGCTGCTCAGGACCTTGTCCAGGTGGGTCTTGAATATCTCCAGAGAAGAAGACTCCACAACGTCCCTGGGCAACCTGTGCCAGGGCTCCATCACCCTCAGAGGGAAGAAGTTCTTTCTCATGTTCAGACGGAACTTCCTGTGCTTCAGTTCGTGCCCACTGCCCTTGTCCTGTCGCTGGACACCACTGAAAAGAGTCTGGCCCCATCCTCCTGACACCCACCCTTCAGATATTTATAAGCATTTGTAAAGTCCCCTCTCAGCCTTCTCTTCTTCAGGCTGAACAAGCCCAGCTCCCTCAGCATTTCTTCTTAGGACAGATGCTTCAGTCCCCTCACCATCCTCATAGCCCTCCGCTGGACTCTCTCCAGTAGCTCCTCATCTTTCTTGAACTGGGGAGCCCAGAACTGGACTCAGTACTCCAGATAGGGCCTCACTAGGGCAGAGTAGAGGGGGAGGACAACCTCCCTTGACCTGCTGGCCACACTCTTCTTAATGCACCCCAGGATTCCATTGGCCTTCTTGGCCACCAGAGCACACTGCTGGCTCATGCTCAACCTGTCATCCATCAGGACACCCACGTCCCTCTCCACAGAGCTGCTCTCCAACAGGTCAGCCCCAAGCCTGTACTGGTGCATGGGGTTGTTCCTCCCCAGGTGCAGGACCCTGCACTTGCCCTTGTTGAACCTCATCAGGTTCCTTTCTGCCCAACTTTCCAGCCTGGCCAGGTCTTTCTGAACGGCAGCACAGCCTTCCGGTGTATCCACCACTCCTCCCAGTTTGGTGTCATCAGCAAACTTGCTGAGGGTTCCTGATACAAGCCAGGATGACATTGCCCTTCTTGGCCACCCGAGCACACTGCTGGCTCATGTTCAGCCGGCTGTTGACCAACATCCCAAGATCCTTTTCCGCCAGGCAGCTTTCCAGCCACTCCTCCCCAAGTGTGTAGCGTTGCATAGCATTGTGTGACCCAGGTGCAAGACCCAGCAATTGGCCTTGTTGAATCTCATACACTTGGCCTTGGCCCATCGATCCAGTCTGTCCAGATCCCTCTGCAGAGCCTTCCTACCCTCAAGCAGATCAACACTCCCGCCCAGCCTGGTGTCATCTGCAAACTTACTGAGGGAGCACTCAATCCCTTCATCCAGATCATTGATAACGATGTTAAACAAGACCGGACCCAAAACTGGGCCCTGGGGAACACCACTCATGACCAGCCGCCAGCTGGATTTAACTCCATTCACCACCACTCTTCGGCCTCGGCCATTCAGTCAGTTCTTTATCCGGTGAAGAGTACACCCATCCAAACCATGGGCAGCTAGTTTCTCCAGGAGGATGCTGTGGGGAACAGTGTCAAAGGCCTTACTAAAGTCCAGGTAGACGACATCCACAGCCTTTCCCTCATCCACTACACGGGTCACCTGGTCATAGAAGGAGACCAGGTTGGTCAAGCAGGAATCAAGCTACTTTAAGAAATTTAAAGCTGGGTTATGCTGGACTGGAATATTTTGAAAACAAACTAATTTATTGCAAAGAGTGGAAGAAAGAGTTAGAATGAGTATCTACAACCTAACGTCTCACTGTGGTGCTTAAGTTCTAGTACTGCACATCTCATGCTCAGTGCTGACAAATATGTTTCATCAGTCTATCCGTAAAGAACATACACTAAATGCCTTTTCTGGGTTTGGTTTGGGTTTTTTTGTTTATTATACCCTCCCTCTGCCTTACTATTTCCACACATCTTCGGAGGATCTCTTGTTGGTCTGTGGCACACCTTTCGATCACATTCCCTCAGTTAAAGATGTGTCAAGGTCTTCTCTTCAAAAGGCAGTAAACACAACAAGTGTACTCTGTCCTAGACAGGCATCACAGGCCTCAATCTTAAAGTCAGGACAAGTTCTCTGTGACTCCCTCAAGGCCACAGGATGTACAATTGTGGTTTAAAATGGTAATGTGAACTGTAAAGCAACTCCACTAAAAAATAAATTCAAATTATGCTGCACTTGAATTTTCAAGAGCTTTTCAGATACCAGGTTGAGAACAAAGCACTGTGTCATGTGGCATAACGCTTCTCACAGCACATCACTTCCCTGCTTGTTAATCATCCTCAGCCTTACCCCCCAAAAAAAAAAAAAATCTCTACAGGTTCAACTCAACTTCAGTCCACTCTCAACACTTCCTTGCTCCTCTGTTCCTGTTAATTGCCCTTTACTGCTTCCACCTCCCCATATTGGTTTCATGTGCTTCTGCTCTGTTATACCATTCTCAGACATCACTGCCAGCTTATTGAGTCTGCCTCGCTACAGTACCCTTGGCAAATCAATGCACTCCAACAGAGAAGCTCCTTGCTGCTGCAGTAAAGCAGTTCTGAAAAGGTTTAGTATTATGCATTTCCTTCTGTACATTGTCTGAAACACATCTGCATTTGGAAAGAAATCAAATAGTACCAATTTCAGTACTAAAAACTGGCTATTCTTGATCTCATCCCTATCTACAAACCATTGTGGTCCTCATCAGAAAGACTTTAATTTTCACTCAAAGTGATACAAATTTAGAAAGAGGAAACTAAAATGCTCACTTGAGAACTTGTTAAATGTTAGCCTCCAAAAGTACCAATAGGACTACACTGGCATCCAGGAACTGTGAAACCGTCTGAACAATGCCTGAACACCTTTCTCACATTTGTATCATTCCTGCGATCCCTTTAGGAACAGAAGATAACCTACAGCACAAGAAGGGCTTTAAGGCCTGAAGAACACAGGAAACCAACCTATTAAAGAATTATAATGATATATTATTTAATCAACTATTCTTCAGAAGAAAAAGAAACAGAAGCAACAATAAAAAAAAAGATACTAGTTATACAAAGGCAGCATTTGAAAATGTGTATTAGAACTTCTTAGACACTTCTTAGAATACTAGTTCCAGGAATTCTATCCCACCTCGATGTGAACTCTGCTGTTTGAGGAATTTCAAAGATATTTTAGAATCTGCAGCATTTCTTTGATAGGAGCACAATGTGCTTGTTCCTGTGAAGATGCAATGACAGAAAGGAAGAACAAATGGGAATGTGAAGAGGCAAAATGATCTAGAAACGACAACAAGAAAAAACAGCTCAGGAATTCTGTTCTCTGCTGTCACAAAGACTTTCCTGAATCTACAGATACTGTTCTTCCTGCTTCTAAATTGCATCTTCAGACTAACCTTCTCCTTCTGAGTACTCCAAGATCTTCTAACAAAACACACTTCCATTCCAGTAATGACTTCAGCTATTTGCAGGCAGTATTTGTAATATTTATACACTTCTTCCTGAACAAAGATACGTATTTATTTTCAAGTGTGTATGGTTAGATTTTGAAATTTCTTTATTTAGGATTCGGAATAGAAGAAAGACAACGTGAATGCGAACTCCTCTGTGCAGCTAATCCTATAATCAGCTTGAGGCTGCAAAACCGTCCAGGATGACTAGGTACAACGGTGCTCCTAAGCCAACAGTGGGCAGCCCCTAAGGTGTTGTGCCAGTGCTTCTCCAGAAAGCTTAAGCCTGTGACTCTCCTATGCCAACACAGCAGATAATGCATTTCTCCATCTCAGAAGGGAGACAAGTGTTCCTTTCAGTGCTGAAGTACCTAATCAAAGAAATACATGCTGACCAGAGTGGCCTACAAATCCAGCCCTTGGCAACTTGTTCTTCTGTCAGTTCCCAGTCTTGTAACAGGACTTATTCCCAACCATAAGCATCTCCCAGCTCCTCGTTTCTGTTCATGTCAGAAAAGAGGACAGCAAAATAATCTAGCATTTTCAGCCTTCTTTAAAAGTCTGACAGCCTCTATGCACCAGAAATAATCCAAAAAGCCTTGAATCAGGTATTACTGAAAAACTCAGTGCCTAACCCCGATACTGTTGAGGCAGGCAAGCATTTACAAACACCACTTACAAAGTAATTCTTGTAATATTTTGATTACATGCACAGCAGAAACTGTCATTGCTTTACACTGAGACAGCTATAAACTCACGAAGAAAGTATCAGTGCAATCTTCACTTCCATCTGACTCACTGGTGTGGTTACATCTTATGGTCTGGCTGGACAACCTAGTTACTCAGACTAAGTACATGCAAGTCCAAAAATATTGCTCAAGTGGTCAGAAAGAAGCAGCTTTTCCTTATGTGTAAGTTTCAAGCTAGACAAGCATTTTCATTAGTTTGGCTCTACTTTTGTTTCTGTATTGCCCTTTCATTACTACAAGGCTTCAAAGTGTATTCTTAGTAACAGGATCTGTCTCGATATGGAAAAAAAAGTGTTTTCCTTTCCCCCTTGAAATCTCTTTCTATTACTGCCTTGCCATTGAGTGCGCGTTCCTAGAAATATGTATTTGTTACTTCATTAGTAGTGATTTTATATAATCATACTGAACAAGACTTGCTCAGACGCTGTAGGCCACACTGTGGGTTGCGGTTTTCCTGTGAAAGAGGTCATATTTCATGTATTTTGACTTATGAAAAAGGTCACTTATCATAGCAGCTTTTAAAGTTTGCTACATGTTCATGCAAAGCCAAGTGGCACAAATCTAGATGCCACACAATTCCAGCTACCAGATTCCTGTCATTTGTAAACAACAGGAAACAAGACAAGTGAAAATTGCCCCCCTGCATATAATTGAGGCGATGACCTACCCTCTTCCACCTGAACCATGACTGAAAAGGGTGTTACAGCATTGTTACAGACACCTGTTCAATGTCAAATGCGCAGCATCAATATTGTTTGACGGCATGCACTGTATATTTATTGCCTCAAGCAGGACAGATGTTAGCAACACAGGAGATGCTCACTTCATACTCTTTCAAGAATATACATACTACTTTTCCAGGAAGCCACATCTGGCAATATCATTAGTCTGCACATTGGCAAAAAAATTAACAAAAGTAACAGAAAAGCAAGCCCAGTAATTCTGCAAAGCAGACAGAAAATACAGAACAATCCAATCGCTTTTAAATTCAAAAACATGCTACTAATCGACACAGCAGCTTGGTTGGAAACTCATAATCACTGAGAGGATTAATTTTCCCTGACATTATCATTTTGTACCGAAACTCACAAAACAATGCATTTAAAGAACTGAAAAAGGAAAAGCACAGCACCAGGGAGAATCACAACGATGATGAACACAAATGTTAACCAAATGCACACGAAGTAAGCACAGGCTCCTTCTGTACTGCTCTGAGCAGACCTGTGGAGATGCTTGTCACAAAAAAACCCTCATTAGTTTGCCATAGTCTAAGTAATACAGAGCTGCGGGAAAGGTATGAACCAACAGGGTAACTGGATATGCCTCTCCTAAAGGTTCATGAGACGAAAGTACAGTGCAATCTTGCACGCTATGTGAATTGGCATGGCAGCTGCTCCTTGCCACACCTTCACCTCCAAACAGTCTTGTCTATGTGTTGAGATGGTTAGGAAGAAAAGGTACGAATGTACACCATTCAACAAGACAAGTGACAGGTTGTGTGCAGAGACAATGGAGAGGGGGGAAACATGACAGGGCACAACATGCACAGCCCTTAGGTGGTCTCATAGTAAGCCGTGGGACCTGACCCTCGCAAGATGCAAATGCTCTGATACAGACCAGCTCCTCTCCTTTGGGCTGCACAGTAAAAATACTGTAACAGAACTTGTAATTTCCTAATCCATATTAAAAAATTTCATACATGATGGCCTCACTTCTTAGTATTATAAAAGAGACACTGTATTCAAAGGCTTCCAACAGTTCATTTTTGGCTTCTGTGGCTAGCCCTACTCTTGAAAGGATTACAGAGAAAGTCTGAAAGGAAAATAGTGCCAAGCAGTCATGTTTTGAAGCAGAATCTCACAATTGTTCAACTTCATACTGCCAAAGTACTCATGGCACTGTACAGTTAAAGCCCCTGTAAATTTACCAAAACCATCCCTCTGTGCTTAGACAGACCGCAGTGCTGCTTCTGGAAGAATGGTAAACTGCCCCTCTATATAAACTTAAGGGATGTGACTGAATCTCCCAAGTCCTGTGCAGATACTTTGACTGGAAACCTCGACCCTTGCTCAACCACTCCCTCTCCCACTCCCAGTGCAGAAGATGCAGTTACAACCGCTGCGGGCACGACACCAAAAGGAAAGGATGCGGCTGTTCCCAGGGCAACTCCCAAGACTCGCTCCCTCCCAGGACCGGGACCTAGCTGCTATCTTTCACAGGTCAGTGTACGCTTCAGCAGTGGGAAACAGCTCCCCTGAAGCTCCCCACTCCAGCACTGCACTGCAGGCCCTCAAACTGATGCTGATGTTCCTCCATGCAAACATATGAGCTACTCAAACACAGCTCTGCATGCCTGTCCCAGTGTACATCCTCTGGTAAGAGAGCTGAAAAGTTTGTTGGTGAGGACAAAACAAATCAGAATTTTTTTTTTTTTTTTAAATCCGAGATTTAACATTCAAGAAAGTTAAGGAACAATTAACGTTAACGTAGCTAAATACTCCCAGATTTTAGCAGTTTTTTAAATATTGTGAATTATCTATGAGATTATTAATCCTTTTGGCCCACCCTCCTTTTTGCATTTCAGAAACTTAAAAAGGCAAAATCACACTTGTTAAATGTCATTTATTTTCAGCTCCTCTAAGATGGACGTCTTCCACCTTCCAAGGGCAGTCAAACAAATTTTAAAAGCATGTAATTATACTCAGGCTTGCAATTTTAAATATCAGTTCCAGCCTGCACAACGCAGATACTATACACAACTTTAGTGTCAGGACTGGCTTAGAAATGTTCATGTCTTAAATGGATTTGGTGTGGTAGCTTGCCTTATGTTGTCAGGACACACAGCATGACCGTATTTTCAAGGAAAAACAACTAATATTCAACCTAAATAGGCAAAAGAAAAAACGTTACAAATATAAGAACTGGAATAATTAGATCTACTGCAACTGAAGATCAAGCAAGTGATATGATGCTTTAAGGAGAGAAAAATAAAACTAGAAACTGATTAAAATGACCCACTTGATGTGCATAACGACATAATAGCAAAAGTTATTTAGCCAACATGACACTCAGCAAGCAAACAAATACGCCAAAATATTATGGTGCTTCTAAAAGTGTTCATTTATATAATGTTCTTAGTAAATTCTTATATAAAAATCTGTCCTACGGCAATAATTAAGCAAGATTGATTGAAAACACTATGTTTTACAAATCAGAAATTAGCTATAGTGGACTTCTAGTCTACAAATTTTGTTACGAAGACAACAAAGACTTCTCACAAAGCAAGATCAGTGTCTGACTTCAGTTAAAATATGTCAGCCTGCAGCTTGGCTTTTCAGAAGCTGAACAGAGAATCAACATAAATAAGACACAGGCTGAGTGACTACTCCATGCCTCTTCTACTTTCTCAGTTACCTCCCTTCCTTTTAGAATATCTTTCATATAAATTTAAACAGCAACATATTATTGCAGTTTCCAAGTAATCCATCCACTTAACTTTCAAAGGTGAAAAATACACAACTCAGGACAAAATGATCAAGTACATCCTAAAAAAGAAGTTTAAGTTTGTGCAGGTATGCTTTTTTGTGCACTAAGAAATATTGGGGAAAATAGGGAAATAAAACTCCTCCCAGTGTTCCTCAGCAACTCAAGTTCAACAAAGTCAGTATCATTATTTAGTCTATAAAGAAAATGGAATAAAAAGTTCTAAAAATATTTAAAGAACTGCTTAGGGTGGACAGTTAAGAACCCATTTCATTGGCATTTGTATTAAATTGTTTTTCTGCTTCTTCATAGAAATTTGTTTCTTCTGTTTATAACTGTTTATTTATAGCTCCATTTCTATCCATGCCCATCACAAAGCCTCCTGAGGACTGTATCAGTAAGCAGTGCTGTTTAACACAGGAATGGAAGGCAGGAAGTTTCCTCTATTTTCTGCCCATCCTGCCACAGCTATAGAAGTAAAATGCAGTGGTGAGAAAACAAATTTTAACCAGCTACTAAGCCTGAAAAAAACAGGAAATCACGTAGAGAAAACGTGGAGTGCTGCACTCGGTTTAGGCCAGTATAGACATCATACTCTCTCTTCTACAAGCTATTTAATCACCTTTTCTGACATTTACAAATAGGCTGTAGAAGACTTAAAGCTTTCTTTGAATACTCCATACTGTTCTTTCTGGATACCCCAAGCAAGGTCATTAACCTACCTCTTTTTGGAGTGTCTCCGAAAAATGCGTTTCTGTGGTGCAGCTACAAGAGTTAGAGGCATTTATAGGCAAGTTCACAACTTCCATTAGAACATTCAGTATATATTTAGAGCTTACTTTTAACTCACACTTTTTTATATTTTGCTTCTTTCTGACTAACGATCTCCTCATGCCCAGAGAGTGCCTCCAACACAGTACGCACTACCAGAAGACAAGGCATTAAGAAGAGTGCACCTCTCACACTCCCACCCAAGAAATGAACAGCAAAGCACAAACTGCTCCCCAGCTACACTACAGTGATGACGAGCAAGGCAACTGCTTCTGAAGTGTCAGTATAAATGAAAAGCAGGCAGTAATCATGACTGTAGAAGACAATCCTATCTCCTTCAACAACCACTGAAGGTATCCCTTACATGGGAGCCAGCTACAGGAAAATAAAACACTGATGGCTCTTAAAGATGTTAAGTACTTTGAAGTACTGAGAAAAAACACATGGAAATTCCTTTTTAAAAGTTCCATGTCTCTCATAACTTTTCTCGTTTAGAACCCCTCAAAGGAAAAATAAAGGATTAATAGATAACAAAATTTTCCACAAGCAAGTCTCTCTAAGTTGCAACTGCTAAGCAGTAAAAAGTTGACCATTTTACAGATGGAAGAACTGAGAAGCTGAAGATGGAAAACTGAGAAGCATTTCCAGTTGTACTCAGAAAATGTAGACACATGTTTATAGCTAGTTCTGCACAGCTTCCAACACCAAGGCTTTCACACATAAAAAGTTAGTCTCTTACTTTTATACAGAACATATTCCACCTCTTCTCTGCCTGCTACTAATTGTCAAGTAATACAAGAGACAACAACTCCTACCTGATTTAAAGGCCATAAAATACTAGTCACTTGATATACTTCTATCTAAAGGCCTTATGACTCTCAATTTTATACCCTTTAACATTTAGGAAAAATTTTGATTCTTATGTATCAATACAGAGAAGAATTACCTGTGTTTAAACATCCACGTTAGAAAGCCACTGACTTGGGAGATTACATGTTGTCTTCCTCTGCCCTCGCCTCCAGTTCACAAAGGCAGCAGTCAACTTCATTGTACCGGAGGACGCATGCAGAACAGGTATATTGGTAAGACTGAGCCATGCTGTTAGAGAAAGTTCGACTTCTATGTTCACCTCGCCCTAATCTCACCCATGTCTTACACTAACTGATCTTTCTACTTGAGAGTCAGGAAGAAACAGACATGGGAGAGATGTCAATTTTCAACACATTTGTAAAGGGACCATGGAGCTTATTGCCCAAGTAAAAGCAGGGGGATCGGTACTGCCAAAAGTACCGCAAATGCATAGCAAAAGTGAAAAAATGTGGTTATTTTCCATTGCTACACACAAATGAAGACAACAGTGCATTTGCTAAAACACTGCACAGTTTCTGAGAACAGCAGGCAAGAAAGTATGCAGATGCCTGAGAATTTGCAATGAATCTCACAAATGTTTTTTCTTCATTTGAAAAGACTGAAGGACCAAGCCTACAAAACCAGTTTGAGGCAAACAAGAAAAAAAACTTTGAGAGAAAAAAGGGTGGCATGCACAACTGCATTAAATGAGAAAAACACACCAGATCTTTGTGTTTTTCAAATGCCTTCAAGGCCTTAAAGTTTAACTCTGCCCAGCAACGAAATGGTTCACCAAGTTTAAAATTGAAAGTTAACCATTTCAGCTACTTTTCTGCTGCTTATTTGGACTACAATGGCAAAGTTACACATTACAGACAATTCAATCTATTCCTGTACAAAACAAGAGTTTCAGTGCTAACTATAGGCTGAGGTTCCCCAAGGCTGCAACCAACTGTGCACAGTCAACTGGAATCGCTTTTTTCTTTAATTCCATGACACAAAGACACACGCACAAAGCTGCAGTAGTGTTTTAGAGCATGTGCAGAGGCTGTAGCCAGTTACAGAGTTTGTAAATTCATGTGTTATAGATTGTATTCATAAACTGTGTATATAGCCAGGTGAAACATAAGAATATCGTTAAGAGATCCCTGTAAAGAGATCCTTACTATAAGATGGGTAATTAAATCACGTAAGATCACAAATGGAGCCAAGATAATTGACTACCCCCTGCAGTACAACTGCCAGAGGTGAGTGCATACACCTGGAGTCACGCCATCTGGTAAATGTTTTCTAAGTACTCACAACTTACAGGACATGGGTTACTCTGCTGTCTATTTCTAAGCTGGTAAGAAAACAGCTGGCTTGTTTAGCCTGAAGAAGAAAAGGCTGAGAGGGGACTTTACAAATGCTTATAAGTATCTTAAGGGTGGGTGTCAAGAGGACGGGGCCAGACTCTTTTCAGTGGTGCCCAGCGACAGGACAAGGGGCAATGGGCACAAACTGAAGCACAGGAAGTTCCACCTGAACATGAGGAAGAATTTCTTCCCTCTGAGGGTGATGGAGCACTGGAACAGGCTGCCCAGGGAGGCTGTGGAGTCTCCTTCTCTGGAGATATTCAAGACCTGCCTGGACAAGTTCCTGTGCAGCCTGCTGT
>Ga0065711_1003140_pt1 | contig 29534 bp, 16 predicted proteins | sample Hoacrofraction12_FD_59098 | JGI IMG/M metagenome (GOLD analysis project Ga0065711, IMG submission 59098) | Hoatzin crop microbial communities from Cojedes, Venezuela - Epithelial fraction 12 v2 (version 2) | ecosystem: Host-associated > Birds > Digestive system > Esophagus > Crop | place... | reverse complement strand
GGGGGGGGGGGGGTGTTTTGCTGATTTGGAAAAACCTGTGTCGTCCCCATCATCTTTAACGGTGGCCGAGGCGAGGGATGCCTGACAAGTGCCTCGTCTGAGCTTCGCTTCCGTCACTGCTGCTTTAGTGTGGACAAACCTTTGTTGGATTTGAAGGAGAATTGTTAGCTGCTTCTGCCAGGAACCCCGTCGCTCCCAGCGTGACACTAATGAGGCAAGTGCCTTTGGAGATTCTGCTTCAGAACTCGGAAGTAAATACAAGTTTGATAAAAACACAGGTGCACTATCATCGCTGAATTATCATAAATTACCTACATGAGCAGTGCTCACAGTCAGCACCTGTAGTTATTTAAAATGAATGTATAAACTTATTTAAACAACTGCAGATTCATATTTAAACGATAGCGATCAATGTGCCATGTATTTCCAAAGCTGGAGCAGTAAGATTAAAGAGGTGATAGTCTAGGAAGAGACAGGGGCTCGTCATTTCCAGCAAAAATAAACTGCAGAGGATGTACTCATTAATGTACAAATAAACTTGGGAGCAGGAGGCTGCAGAAATGGGTGTAGACCAGCAATAGTTGTGACTCCCGGCCCCAGCAGCGCCCATAATCGAGCCCCTGTGATCGCCAAGTGCCGGAGCGGTGCTTCCTTTGCGAAGAAACGAAGAGCATCAGAAAGCAGCAGCCTGTGGTGGTTTTCCTGTTTTTCTCCACTTCCACTGCTGGCCGAGTGGGTCGGAGATTCCCAGCCTTTCTCCTCGCCAGGGGCAAGGGCTGGGCGCAGGCAGCTGATGGCACCGGAGGGCTGCACGTGTCGGGTCTGCGGTGGCCCTCTCGGTAGTCCTGAGCTCCTGGTTTACGTTCCCTGAGATACGTTCCTGTATTCTTGTGTACATGTGCCCATATGGTTTTTTCCTGGGGTCACAGAACCCTCCTGGCTCCCAAAATATTCAAGAGTTCACTGTGTGAGTGCTTTCTGCGCTGCACGAATGTGTGAAATGTAATGGGAGGAGCCGCAGAGCAAGGTCAGTTCAACTGTTTTTATGGCCCTTCAGTGGACGTGTCGGAAAACTCTCCTGAATACGTGTGAACAGGCAAACGAAGGCAAACACATTGACATTTTGTTAATGGAAGGGAATGTTAAAATGTCAATGAAAATGTCACACTTGGATTCCCATCGTGACCGCTTGAAGTAAATTCAGGGCCATTTAATGGAGTTTTATTCTGCTATTAAAGGCAAATGCACACAACTGTTTAAACAACTTTTAAGACAATTCAGAGCAAATGTTGCTTGTTGATGCAGCAGGGATGAAAGCACGATAAGGCAGCGTGTGTTTAAAGGTGTGTGCTTGCTGGTTGTGTGGTGACTGGCTTTAAGGAGGAGAGGATAAGACTGAAGGGGATTTGTTTTGTTTGAATCTTGAAATGGCAGCTGGGTGTCTCGGAGAGTGAACTATTTGGCACCAGGGTACGTGCTCTGGCAATGCTCTGAGCATCCCGATGGTGTCCTTTCCCCACGTGTGGTAATACACGTAGGGAGTAGCAGCTCTAGCACCCAGTGAAATGTTAATTCTTGGTTTACAGATGTATGCCAGGACTACAAATAACACAAGTTATGTGAATACCTGTCTACATGCTATGCAAATATCTACCAATTTCAGAAATTGTCCATGAACTTTGGACTAATTTGGTTTACAATGAACTTGTTTTACAAGGGGCTTTGGGGGAACTTTACAAATTCGAGCTTGTTTTATGAAGGTTCTGGAGGAGCCACTGGTGGCCAATTACTTTTGATCATTCTTAATCCATACTGTGTTTGAACAAGTAACTATGGTATAATAGGACTGTAGTCCAGAAGAGTCCTGTATGCCTTTTCATATGAAACGTATGTGTTTTTCCTTATAAATGCTCAGAGGGGCTGACTCAGGAGACTAATGATGGGTCATGTTTCGCCTCCCAACCAGCAGTTTGTTGTGGAGGTGATGGTTGTTGCAAATGATCTTCTTTCCCTTTGTTCTATCAAATGGCAGCACTACTGTACACCACAGTGATCCCTCTTGAAGGTCTACATGTGCAGCTTTTTCTTTTTGGTTTGTTTGGTTTTTTTCTTCGTTTTGTTTTTTTTCCCTTTAAGCTTTATTTCCGCTAATGGATATCCACTCCTTCTTGCCATTGAACCTGTGTGCTAATTGTTTGTAAGGACGGAACCTTCTGTTGCTGTAGTCCAGACTATAGGTTTCCATATGTATTTATGAAAACATTTTTAAAATCAAACTAATCTTTTGATAGGGCTGTCATGGAAAGCTCCCAGTTCTAAGAATCCTTTGATTCCCTAGGTCCATTATTTTGAGTTAACAGCATGTCTCTTCTGTCTTGTCTTTAAAAGCTACTTGCACGACTTGAGGGCAGAAGCTCTCTGAAGAATCTTGAACCTTACCTGTTTGCTGAGGAAGGATCTCCTGTCCATGGTAAAAATGTATCTTTATCCCATTTACAGAAAAATGTTGGTGTATAAGTATTCTCAGAGCAATATGATAGAGATAAGCCTACAAGTTGATCTTTTTGTGCTGGATTCTGAATTTTAATTGTTGATGTAGTTTTATGCAAACTAGATGAACTTTATGCAAAGTCACCATTCTGAAAATTATTTAATGGACTTTAAAATATCTGCTTTATAGGTATCAAAAGCATAGGTGTAGGTGAGTAAATACCAAGCATGTTGGTCTGTTTCTAGTAGTTGTACAGAAATTTGTTCTAGATTCTGTCATTTAACTTTTTTTTAATCAGTGGTCTAAAAAAACACCACAAAGTCATAACTGCAGAAATCTGCAAAGACCTGGAGATTCAATAAATAGCAAAGAGTTCAATCATACGGTGTGGGCTGGATCAGGTTAGGAAGAGGGGCATGAGCCAGGTCATCAAGCCATTCAGTCTTGGCCTGAAAAATCTTAATTGCACTGGAATGGAACTTTGGAAGCAGTTCTGTTATGAACGTAGGTACTAATCTGCTGAATAAGTTTGCAGACAGTATTAGGATCAAAATGCCTTATATAGGCCCTCAGTGGATAAAAGACTTTCAAACTGGAGAAATGGGGCTACCTCCCAGTGATGCCGGTACAACAAGTTTAAGGTAGATTCTTCTAGCAAGAAGTTTTAAGATCAAGATTAAATATTTTAATGAAAGAAATTAGTGAGCTAAACTGAAATTAACACATTTGGTAATTCCTTGATTATTCAGTCAGACTGGTTTTCCAGATGATGTGAAATTTCATGGATATCACAATGGAAGGGGCAACTGCGATTACACAAAACTAGAAATATACAGTAAAAAAGGAGTGTGAATGGCAAACTGTAAGGATCGTGTTGTGAAGTACTGCAGTTGTTGAACATGTGTATGAATGAATGGATTTGATGTGAAAAGTATGTGGCTGCAGTGGTTATCAGCATACTTGTCTGCAGTTTGAATTCCCACAGATTATAGAAGGTTCAGAAGAAATAGGAGAAAAAGCAATAAAAAGAACCAAGATAATTGGATGAGAGATGATGCTTAGTGTGGTAATACTGTGAGACTGTTTGTGTATTATTTTGCAGTACTTGAGAATACCTTAGGGGTTTAGCAACGTATGATTCCTGCCCCTGAAAGTTTCAAATACGATAGAACAAAGATAAAGGGCAGAGAAATACTGGTGAGCCAGTGCAAATGGAGCAGAGAAGATTATTTAGTCTCAATTCTGAATTGTTTTGTTACCCACAAGAAGAACCGGTAGTGAAATTGGTATATGCTTCACAAGGCTCCTGAAGTGGTTTTTTTTTAATTTTTTAAAATTTTTTTTAAAAGATGAGATATTTTTTAATTGAAAAAATGCAGTAAAAATGCTGATCTTTCAGTCTATTTTTTTTTAGTGAACTTTACACACAAGAAACAAATGTTTGAGACTAAACTGGCCATGTTCTGGTAGAACAGACTATAAGAAGCCTTCCTGGGGGTCAGTAATCGCCCTTGCCGTCACAGTCCACAGCTTTACATAATTCCATTCGTCAAATTATCAGCTTTGATCTTAAAGCTATATTAGGTTATTCGTGTCTGTCCAAAGACTGTTCCAGAACCTCAGTTCTGAGATGGCTGGAAGCCTTCTGAATTTGTCAGTGGTTTCTCTGTGCCAACACAGTCACTGAGCTTCTGAAGCACTTCTACTTTTCTTCTGCTTTTAACAAATGGCATCAATTATTAGCTGTATTGGTCATACTTCTTGGCTGACATAAATGAAGTTGCATAACATATTAGCACAGATCTTTAGCTTTATATACATAAATGGACTTCACCTTTTATTACATTTTTGCTTTGTCTATAATACCACAGTATTTGTGTGAGCCCATGTGTTATTTTGATGTGTGTTCCCATTATTCAGTTTTAAATCCCTGTTGAAGACCTACCTCTCCATTTGTCATGAACTTGACTTTTAGTAGGTCACTGTGGGATACTGTAATACATTGCCCGTGAAGTCTGTACTGAACAGCTCTTAATCTAAAATGGTATGATTAAAGCAATGCAAAGACCGAAATTATTCTTTTTGCTGATAGTATTTGAAACAAACACACACATGTAGTAAGTTTCCTTAAACTATCCAAAGGTTACATCACAGGTAAGTGTTCATAATATGTTTGTCAGAGTACTATAAAATAGGAACAGCTAATATATTCCAGTTGCTGCTTCTAATTATGATGGACTTGCGTATTTAGGAACACATAAGCATATTAATTACATACCATTTAAGATCTTCTGGAATGGAGCAAAAGTGAGATAAGCTTTAAGTAATCGTCTACTATTGCCAGTCATATTTCTCCTGTGCCACTGGTACGAAGGTGTAGGTGTCAGTGTATAAGCTCTGATGTTCAGCAGAAGTGTGACACTCAGCATTAACTTGGAATAAATATTAAGCCTTTCTACTTCACTTAGAAATGGTACAAATATTAGTGACAGGTTCTGCACAGTATTGTATATTACTGGCTCAGTAACTTCAAGGTATCTGGTGATGTGAAACCTGCAGAACTATTGCTGAGTATTCCAGTAGCCTGTTTGTAACTGCGGCGTCAGAAAATAGTTTAACCAACATTTGCAAGTGTAATGATTACAAACAAAACTTCAGGCTCTTCTCATTCCAAAGATAACACTGAATTGATGACCAGGACTAAGCACAGTGTTTCGGGTAAAAATATATTAGTGTTAGATAAATATTTAAGTTTATGCAGCATCATGTGTTTTATCCTGTATGCCACTGCATAGCACTGGACTGTTGTACTCTGCAAGCTGACCGTAGTGGGCCAGTTCAAGCTATCGTGATCCAAGCAGTGTGTTGGGTTGCTCCTTACAATGTACTTCTTGAATTTGTCAGTGCTGAATTTCATATGAAATCATTCTGCTCATCCATCCTTCTGCTCATCTGTTAAATCTTCACAGTCTTAAGTCTTTATTAACCCAATTAGTTTGTCTTTTACACGTTTTGCCAAGCTAATGGAACATTCATCTACTGCTATTTTTAACATTGGGCAACACCAATTCTAGTAGGAAAATTTCCCATTAACTTTCTTCCATGTTGAAGGGTCTGTTCCTACTCTCAGACCGTCTCCATCCCATAACAGTATCTCTTCACTAATCCTCCTTTCGAAGTATTTCAACATTAAAGGCTGACGCTAGTACTGATCACTGAGTTTCTTCCATGGCCTGTTGTGAGGGTGTCAAAGGCAGCTTGGAAACGTTGCTGGCCACGCTTCCTCGTCTGCTGTGTCATGGTTTGTCCACGCTGATCCAGAAGGGTGAATTTCCCCTCTTATCTTACAGTAACAGCCTGGTTGCTAATTTAATAAAACCCTATATTTATAGATGTTGCTATAAATGGCTTCTGGTTTGCACCCGTTCTTCTTGTGGGCAGCCTTTCTGATAATCACGAAGGCACAGAAATCCTCAGCTCTCTGGAGGTTATCTTACAGTTCAAACTGTTACTCTTTTCAGAGTAACTTAAGTGTTTTGGTCAAGCTACAACCCGGATACGTGTCTTGTTCAGCAGTGTTGAACAAGCTTTGAAGGGTGCTTAGCTCTCTTGCTCTTGAAAGTTATAAACCACCACCACAAAAACTCCTAAGAATGATTTTTCATTGAACTTAGAAGTTTTACTTAAATAAAGTTGTTAGTTCTGCCAATAAAAGCTCATCCAATGTTATTCTGTGCATTACAGCTCCCTTATGTAAAGTTTTATAGGCTGTAACACCCAGGCACCCTGATAAAATGTCTGCAAATGAATAAAGTCAAGCATTTATTTCCATTTTTTTTGAATTGTTACCAAACAGGAACACAGATTTGCCCACTGCTGCTTCTGAGTGGCCATGCAGAGCTGCTGTTTTTTCTTAAACAAGGCATATTTTGCTGTAAAGGTAGGCGAAGCAATCTGTATTGTGTATTGGCCCATTGGCCCAGCTGGTCTGGGTTCAGAAATGCCACTCGGGGTGGCAGAAGTCTTGTGCTGCAGCCAGTGGCAGACAGAAGATACACTTTGTTCCTTAACTAGGGGTGCCTTAAGCAAATGTTCTAAAATATTTCAATACACTTGAAATATGAAGGAGTGACCTACCCAGCATGTTTAAGAGGAGTTCTTTCAAGCTGGTATCTTACTCGAACAGCGTGCGTTTATGTCACTGGCACCATATATGTGACAGCAGGGCGGCTGCGGGCTGCAAGTGGCGGAGTTGGACATGGCAACCTCTGATCAGGAAGAGAAAATGAAGGTTTATGTTGTAGGAAGTGCAGTCATCTTTCAGAGCCATTTGAGAACAGATAAGTGAGGGTTTGGGAGGCCATCAAGCTCTATAATAAATTTCAAAATATCAGAAATTCAGGAAAATGGAATCGCAGTTGTGGAGAGGCAGGCAGTCGGAGTGTCACTGACATGGGTAGAACTCTCACAGCACGTGTAAATTGCTTTCAGCACTTGCAATGGGTGAAGTAAGAGCTTAGTTTCTTCCCCTCCACCCCTGATCCCAAGCTGCATCTTGACATTATATGCACTTATGAACAAGGACATCCACTGGAAGTTGAGTAATGACTTGAAAAAGCCCTGCTAACTCAGGCAGGCACAAACATGTTTAAATAAAGCTGCAATTAATTCTCTACTCTTGCATCCCCCCTACGAAAAGCTGTTAGGCCATTTGCACTTGCCAAGGCCACAGAAATCTCACACCTTCGTGCAATTACAGTTGTGTGATTCTCCTTACTGCATGTTTTTACCCTTCTGCCTAAAATCCAAAATGCCATAAATAAATGATCCAGTTCCCTAAATTAGAAATTTGTAAAAAAATTATAAACTAATAAATTAACTTTTTTTAGAGTCTTGCTCTGATCTAAGACATAAGAAGACCTAGGAAAATATTTCAGAATAATCTTGCATTCACATCCAACAAAAGAAAAGCATAATGCTTTTATTAATTAACATTTTAAATTTATGTGGTATATATTTTATTGAATCACATGGGTCAGGCAGTTAGGCTGAGTCCGTTTGTGAACAGAGATCCTTTGCCTCGACAGTAGAGTTGTTGCCTGGAGTTGAAGGAATCTGTGAGTGCCCCTTGTCAAAAGAAGCAGTTTCATGTTATGATCACCACAGAAGAATATAAGTACTAAATAAATACACTGGTGTTCTCTTTACCGGTCACAGATTCCTGTTGGTATCTTGTGACATGCGCAGATGCTGAACAAGCATATAGCAGACATGAAATGCTGAAGGACAGTCTGTGCTGTAAAAATAAATGTGCCGACATGATTTGGACCTCTAATATGCAACTTTTTGTTTTTCTCTTTTCTGTCCCCTCTACTTTTTTATGTATTTCTTATTTTTGTGCACAGTGCAAGTAGATGGTTTCTTAGCCACTTTTGTGTAGCAGCTTCCTTTTCAGCCTTCATCTGCCTGTAATGATAGATGAAATCCAATTGCCAGCCTTTTATTGATGTCGCTGTGCTATATGCTATTCGCAGGGGTTTTTTCAACCTTTGTTCTGTGTTGATTTTCTTCACTATAGAAGCCTTTCTTGAAAATTGGAATTTCTCTTGGTAGATGCTAATTAGGATTTAAACAATTTTATGAATAACAAACTTCAAAAATTGCATTTTCCAACTAGTGGAATAGTGCATATTGGTTCAGTAAACACTGAAAACTGAGCTATAAATTGTCTTATCTGACTGCTTGCTGCTTTGTTTTTGAACAGGAGATGTCATTGAATTCCACGGTCCAGAAGGAACAGGAAAAACAGAAATGCTTTATCACCTGATATCCCGCTGTGTCATCCCAAAATCAGAAGGAGGACTGGAAGTGGAAGTTGTGTTCATTGATACAGACTACCATTTTGACATGCTTCGTCTGGTTACCGTTCTGGAGCACAGACTGGCGCAAAGGACAGAAGAAATGATAAAGCAATGCCTGGGAAGGCTTTTTCTTGTGAACTGCAACAGTAGCGCCCAGTTACTCCTCACTCTCTACTCCTTAGAAAACATGTTCTGCGCTCACCCCTCTCTCTGCCTTTTGATTGTAGATAGCATATCAGCTTTTTATTGGATAGACAGAAGCAATGGAGGGGAGAGTCTTAACTTGCAGGAGATGAATCTGAAGAAATGTGCTAACTTTCTTGCAAAGCTTGTGAGAGAGCATCACTTAGCCCTCTTTGCAACAACACAGACACTTATGCAGAAATCCACAAACTCTGCAGAAAGCTTTTTCCCTTTAAAACTTCAACACGAAACTGAGACAGACTACAGACCTTATCTTTGTAAATCATGGCAACAAATGGTAACCCACAGGATATTTTTCTCTAAGCAGTGTAATACTAGCAACAGCAAAGGTTTTACAGTCATTTCTTGCCATCTCAAAAGAAACCACGTAGTAAAACGTTCCTTTAGCGTTGCAGAATCTGGAGTTCAGTTTTAACTTCAGGTTTTTTTTTTAAGTGGGTAGTAAATTCTGGTGCTTAAGGCCTGATGAGGTCCAAGTAGTTTTTAGTACCTTTTAAACTAGTTGGTTGTTGCTGGATGAACAAGAATTTTTGTCACCATTTTCTTAAAATTTAGTGAAGGGCAGGAAATGGTAAAATTTTTGTATTACTGCAGACATTCATTCCAAACTAGCGAGGAATGTTGAAATTACTTGTTTGTGCTTAATGCATACAGAGATTAAATCAAGAAAATTATAACCAAAGTCATTTTAAACTCCTAGTATCCTTCAGTAATCTAACCTATGTGATGCGTGGCCAAATGCACTGACTTATTTCTGGGTCTTACTGCTTTCCACTCCTCCTCTTCCAAGCTACAGAAATAGGAGCCTCGTTGTCCGTGGTGGAGACTGCAAAAAGGCGAGCATTTGCTCTTTAGTTTATTCCCAGTAGCCTAGGGCACATGAAATACATTCACGACTTTGCCTGAAGAAGAGGATTCATTTTCACAGCCTGTGAAGTAGTGGTAGTCCTGACCGTGCTTCCCCAAGCTCACAGCCTCTCTGCTTACGTCAGCGTGGGCTTGGAGAACACGGACTGCAGGTGTTTCGACCCCCAGAAACATCTGAGTTTGAAGAATCCACAGCTATCGCAGAAATGGAGGCCTGATTTCCATAACTTAAGGAGAACTAAAGACCCAGCTCTGGTTGCTGCATGCAGCAAACAGTTCAGTCTTTGAAAAGAATGAAGTGTGGGTTATGGGTTGTTTTGGGTGTGGGGGGTTGTTTTTTTGGGGTGGGGTTTTTTTTTTTTTGGATGTATGCACAGACAGAATTTTCTTTTCTCTTCCCTCCCACTGCTTTCCCTTCCCCCAGTCTCTCTAAGAAATCCAGGAATGCCATGCCTCTGGTCTTTACCAATATGTATTTGCCACATGTAGAACATTTGTGTGCAGGATTTGGCATGCAACATGTTGCAATTCTGGCAAAGAAGATTCAGAACTTATGGGAAATGCCCTACAGTTCTGGCAAAGAATACCATATTATTTATTAACCTAGAGTGCCCTTTGAAAGCTTCAAAGTGCTTTACAAGAAAGGAAAATGCACATAGTACATTATTTAATACAAAAACTTACATTAGCTTACAAATTTAAATTACTCAAACAAGGGGAAACTATTTCTCACAGCAATATTTGTTCGGTCATGTTGCAAACAGCACGCTTTATAGTTTAGATTGAACAGATTATTAACAGAAATGCATATTAAGAAGAAGTATCTAGTACAGTATCTTTTTGAGGAAGATGCCTAAAAAACTTTATTGTGAGACACTTACCTTTTAATTTCCTGACTTCTGAAGCTGGCTTTTTCAAGCTGAACGTGTGTGTGGATTCCCAGCTGTGTGTAGGTCGGTGTGGGTTCCCAGGCCTCTGTGTATAGAGCTAGGAGTGTGTGTCTATTCTGTCGTTTATAAAATTGGCATCTCTGTGGTTTGGCTGGATTTTTGCAAAGATGATGAGTGTCCTACCTCCAACAGCAGCCAGTACCAGAGGTTTTGGGAGGAATATGAGAAAAATCAGTTCACTGGCACAGTCTCCCACAGCGTGGGGCTTGGGGAGCTCCTGCCCAGAGCCTGTGGTCAGACCAGTGTTTAATGGCCATTGATCAGACCCGTCCTCCCTGAATTCATCCAATCCATTATTAACTTCCTTAACCTCTTGGGTCCCACCATATCTTTTCACAGTGAGTTCAATTTAATTATTCTTTGTGTGGGAAAATGTCCTTTTTTTTTCCCGGTCTCATTTGAAACTTGCCGTCTGATCACTTCTTCACACCGTCACTGCTTTTACTGTGACACTTGACCAAACTTTGCCTTTTCAACATCTCCGCAGAGGTGATAATTTTATAGACTCTCATTTTATTTGTGCTTTCTCTTCCATCAACACCAATATTTAGTTTATATCAGAACTTGCATAAGTACACAAATACATGAAACATACACGAGTTAACCATTCAGCCTAGCCTGGACCCAAGTTAGATGGTTTGACATGAGTAGACACTTCCACTGGGAATTATGGTAAAAGGCATACTTGCATTTTTTGTAAAAAACCTGCAAAGATTGAAGTAGAACTGTAGAACTTTTAAATGTGAAAAATTATAGGACTACGTGATGTCTACTACAAAAAAACAACAATCCCTTTTCTATTGGAGAGTACAGCTCCACTGAAGATTAACTGCTTCATAAAATCCTGCTTGCTAAAAAATACTTTTGAGAAAAAAACAATGGAAATACTCTGGCATTCCCGTCTGGGAAAAAAGCTTTTATGTTATTCACAATGTAGTTTATATTTTGCATTGTACTATAAAAGACATGCCTAAATTGAAAGGAAGACAAAGTTCTAATTGATCAAAAAGAGCACCTCCGGAAATTTTGAAATTTCTCAGTTTTATTTTTATTTTTGAATGCAGACAGATAATTTTTTTTAATTCTCTGGTACTTGTAATATTCATGCTCTGCACGTTTGTTTTAGATGTATAGCAAGCGCAGCTTTCAGAGGTGCTGAGCATCTGCATATCCCTGTACGTTTGCAGGAGGGATAGGCAGTGTGCGATCTGGGAGTGCACTGACCTTATCCTCTGCCAAAATTATGCCATTTGGAAATACGAGCCTTTAGGATACAAGTCTAAGAAAGATGCAGTGATAAAGAACCTGGGAAGCAACAATTTTGTTTGCACCTTAATGAACTGTGGGTATTAAAAATGTTTTTTACCATTTTTTCAATGATAATTTTCTCCATTAAAATTATGTCGAAATTGTAGTTAGTGGAGAGTGCCGTTTTTATCTCATGAGCCAGGAACAGTGTCATAAACATAGCATTATACTTAGTATATAATATCAAATCCAAATTCTCCACTTTCACCTAGACCTAAGTCACCGCCCGGTCTCCAGCCCAGTGCCTAACCCGGAGTGACCTGTCCTGCTGCAGCTCCGTCCCCCAGCGAGGGAGCGTGGTTTGGGTTAGGAGGTCTGCGCTGCTGCAAAGCGGCCCCGCAAAAGGGGAGTGCCGCCGCATGTCGCTGAGGTTAGGACAGAACACGTGTGTGCCGAAACTCTAACAACATACCCAGGTATTTCTTAGAAATGGAAATCCGTTCGTGTCAGTGTTATTGTTCCTCAGCACACTGTTGTATTATTAAGGCTTTTGGAGGCATAGGAACTTTTTTTACATTCCTTAGAATTTTTGTTTGTGGCTTTATATGCAACATTGAATTAAAGCAGCAAGCTTGAAATAAAGAGGAACTAGTTCACCCTTTTTTCCCCATCCTTTTTATAATGAGAGAGCTTTTTAGAAAAACCAAATTAAGGTATTTTGCAGGTTTTATATTTATTTTAAAATAAAGTGGTATTTCTGTGGAAACCTGGAAAGAAAATGTCATTTTTGTATTCAGCAGAAAGTTCTTTGTATTCCTAGGCTTTTTTACAGAGCAAATAAAATACAAATAACAGTTTGCTTGGTTTAATTTTGTACTTGCACATAAAATTCAAGTTTCCTTTTTCTTAGATAACTGATTTCAGCCACTTAATTTTCCATAGAGTTTGGAAATGGCAGAAGATAAAGGTTCTCGTATGAAAACATCCCTGCAGTTGTATTTTTACTGGTGACTAATGGACAAAGGCAGAATACACCACCATTTTGGTGGCTGCTGGACATAAGGCTTCAACCACGTCCTGGAGAGGAACATGACATTTTAGTTATTTTCTATGGCTGCTGTAATAATTGTCTCTTGAATCTCTTTATTTAAATGTATTTTTGATATGCAAATATCATACCAGGGCAATGGGCAACATCATTCTGTAATCAGCAAGCCTTCTGCCAAATGTAACCCACCTCAGGCGAAAGCCATGCCATGCCACCAAACTTGGGCTTGTGTGGGAAGCTGCAGTGAATACTCGCCTGCGTAAAAACTGCAGACAGTTTTAGTGTTTCCAGCAACTAGAGAATAGTGCAGGACTGGTGCATTTTGTAAAGAAGGGGAGACACTGGAAGAGCTTGGAAGACTTTGGCAATGGAAAAAAACTTTCAGACAGAGCAAGAAGTATCAGTGCAATGCATCTGTATGATCTTCTGGGTAGAAAACTCCAGTGCTCTGCAGCAGTCTCTGAAATAGAATGTCTGGCTGTTCCTGTGCGTGAAAGAAGACAGCAGAGTGGTATGACCTATGAATAACGTGTAGAATGACAAAAAGATTCTTGAACTGTGAACTACAATGTCTAGCGTGGTAATGCTTTCCAGTATAAAGTTGGCCATGGCTAACCTGCAGCTTCTTGCCACCAGGAGATGAACCTGGTGATGGATTCCACTATGTAGATGCTGCATAGCTTATTTACAATGAAGATATAAAACCCTGCTTCTCTGGACCCAGGAGGAATTAAATGTAAAAACAGGCTTCATTTTTTTATGGGTTTTTTTTTCCTCTCCAGCTCTAGGCACCTTCCCAACAGTCAGCACTTAGCTCCAAAGGCACTCTCACAGCTTTCTGTGTCAGCACCGCGCTTTACTGGAAGTGCATAGTTTTCTGCTTTGCGGCGAGTTTATGTACACTCTATTACCAGTGCAGGCTGGGATACCCGAATATAGAAGATTGAACCCATGTGACACATCAGTGTAACTGGTAAAATGCTTTGGAGACTTCGCTCTATTTGCAGTCAGGAGTAATGTCACATTGGAGTAGATGATTTTGAAGAAACCGTGGCTGTGACTTCGCTAGGGAAAAGCTTGGCAGTCTTCCCTCTGCTTTCCCACACTGCTTTGCATCCTGCCCCGACCAACTGGTCGGTGTACCTGTGTGGGCCTTGGTGCTCAGGGAGAGCAGTGACAAGATGTCACCGCCTTGCCAAATGCCGCTGAACAGCCACGTTCTGGATCTTGGCACTCTCATACTGCAGGAGTTGGCACAACCACTCTAGTTTTTAATTTAAACCATTTGCCAGGCTTCTTTCTCATACATCTAAGCTGGGCTTGTGCTAAAGACCTCCTAGCCCTGGGGGGAGATATGAAAGAGAAGAAATCTTGGGTTTTGAGTATAAGAAGGACAAGATTTTAAGGGCATTGCTACAAAAAAGGTCAAGCAAGGCCATGAGGTTCCTAGCAGTAGCAGACAGACATCAAGGCCTTGAAGGTGGCTTGGAAAATGGTCAAGGAACAGACTCTATGTCTCCCTTACCAACTGTCCATATTGTGAAGGGGTGAGTAGGATTTTTGACTTAGAATATGTGCATACCCTCATACTTTATCATACTGCTGAGAGAGAAGACTGTGCTATGGGGGGCAGCACTGTCTCTGTAGCGCATCCCAAAAAGCTCTGCTCCAAGTCCATCACTGACAGTTCTGTCTCCAGCCCAGCATCTCCATGGTCTCCCAGCCTCCTCCTCCATAATACAAACAGCAGTGCTGCTGAAATCAGTGAACATCATCCCATTTGCCTTTGCTGGACCTGAGTGATACTGCGTGCATTGGTAGATGGTGCTGGGCATGGTCACCTGGGGCAGGTTTGAGCCGCGTTTTCGGACTTAACGCTCCTTTGCATATCCCGTATGATGACACTGGTCAGTGAAAATGCAATAGCAAGTCCACACCCTTTGAACGGCCAGACCGCCAACTGCAAACCCATCCTCCAGACTCGGTCAGCGCTTCAGTTGTACCACCTCCGAGCCCCCAGCTGGCCCCCCATCTCTCGTGCTGTGTGTTCACCAGGTTCAACAAAGAATCCTTTTCCACAGACGTACACAATGTCAAGTATTATCCCACAGTCACATAACAAATCTATGCCGTATTTGGACTGTGCAATGAATGGGTTTAGAAAATAAGTGTACGTTAGTGCAGATCTCGCCAAAGCGGATTGTTTTCTGCTTAGTAAAATCTCAAGCAGTTTTAACAACTCTGAACTTGCTTTTGACTTGCACAATGTTAGCAGAGTGTTTTTCTATCTGGTAAAGAATGATGGCAGAAGCAAGTAAACAAGGCACCTCACAGCACACCACACCTCACAAGGCACAAGTAAGACTAGTCCAAGAGAGTCCCACAACTGATGATAAAACAGCATTAGCAGAACCCAAAAAAATCCCCCATCTTCCCAGAGAATATAAAATGGGATCTTTAGGTATAGAAATTACTCTAGCGTGTCCCCAACATTATAAGGTTGGGAGAACCTTCTCTGCACAGGAGCAGTTGTGCTGTCCCAGCTGTGCAACATCAGAAGGTGTTGGTCTGGTGAGCTCCAGCCATGTGTCGCTTGCTGGGCTCCCCTTAGCCTCCCTCAGAAGCAGGACGCCTTACTATTTTGGTTCACGGATAGGGCCGTGCCCTCAACGAACACGCTGACTGCAGCAGTGCAAGTACAACAACATTTCCGAACCGGCCCGCAGCGGGTTCCCTGCGCAGCTCATCTGAAGGCTGATGGCGCGCTGCCTCATTGGCGTGGAATGCAGCGCAGCGGAGGAACGACCCAGCTTGTCTCAGGCACTTGAGGCCACCCTTGAAATGATGGAGGTTTCTTCTACTCCAGGTTCAAAATGTGTGGAAGGGCAGCTGGGAAACAGCCTCCAAAGTAGAGCTGTGCTACGAGTGGGAAGAAGCTCTGGGGTGTAAAACTGTGAAGAGTATTTTACAAAAATTGTTGCAAATCTGAATAACGAGTAAGCGCTTATTAACTTCTCATCCAGCAAGGCTATCAGCTCACACAGCCAAGCCATCCAGAAGCTGAGTGTTCACTGCTGCTCAGACTGAGTAGGGAAGTGAGAGAGGAAGGGGTAGAGAAGAGGGAAGGCTGTTTGGGGAATGTCTCGAGGCTTTGCTGAAGCATGGGGAAAAGGAAAGGCATGTGGTCATCAGAAGCTGGCAGGCAAAGGGCTCCGTTTCACTCAGGAGCCTGTAGAAAAGTGCCCACGTGGCAAGGAATGGCTTGGCTGGGAACAGAAAACAGACTAAAAGGGTCAGGAGGCTGCAGGAGCAGCCAGTGGCTGCCATGAAGAGGAGAACCTGGCTGGAGAGGACATACCACCAGAGCTGCTGGTCTGCTCCTCTGAACAATTCTGAGCATGTCCTGGTGGGAACAGCAGCTGCCACTCGAAGCTCCTGTCACAGCTCCTTCCAGCTGGAGACAGGACACAATTCAACCCCTTCTGGGAAGCGGGAAGCTGGTGGGAGGCCATCCTCTCCCCATGGCTCCTGAGCTGCCTTGCCCCATGGTGAGGAGCTTTCGCTTCCAAGGTCATGATGGAACTTTCCCTCACCCGTCATTTTAACGCCTTAACTTTGTGGTTCTGCAGTGACACGACTGCCACTGCTTGCACTTTATTTCACGTGTCAGTGGCACTTTTCTGACAATAAAGTCACATTTTGTGAAATTATACAGGTGCTTGTATTTTCACCCATCAGAAAAAAATGATGTTATTAATAAAATTTCTGAATACCCTAAGCAAATGACATAGACCAGCTGCAGAGGCAGTGAAGTTACAGAAGCCAGTAGAGCCGGGTATCTGGATAGCCCGTGCAGTTAAAGGAAAGGGCTCGCCGTCTTTAAAAGCCTCGGGGGCATTCAAAATGCGGTTATTCTGCAATCCTGCTCACGACCAACCTTGCAGGCTGACGCTACGCAACCCTGCCCATCGACTGCTGTGGCCTGCACAAGCGCTCTGAGCGTATGAAGCCTGAAGTCCCTGGCTGAAGATAATAACTTAAACATCCCTGTCCCTCAGAGCAGATGCACAGAAATATTTCCCAGCACAATTGGTTTTGTGGAAACGCCCTGCGGGATGCCGTCAGCATCCTAACAACGGGCTGAACTTTCTCCTTCGCTCCCACAGGTGTGGTTAAGTGGAACAGCGGGTGCTAGCTGGAGGCTCAGCTGCCCGGTGCCTGCCAGGGAGTGCCCACGATCCGCTGGCTCGGCCTCCCCAGGGCACCGCTGGCTGCTGAACGCTCAGCAAAGGTTTCAGCTCCCACCACGGCATAGGAGCGAGTGAGGGCCGCCTCGACTCAGAAGGTGAATCCGAATGTGCCCGCTATTCACCGTGCTCGCCACGGTAGCAGATCAGCCTTTCCCTGTGGTAGAAATGGGAATTTCTGACTTTTCTCAGGTCTTTGCTGGTTGCAGATCAACTCATGCCGACGTCAGTAAACCCCTGCGGTGCCCGACCGCCGGCAGCACAGCCCAAACGAGCGCTTCGCCTGCCGGGAGCTCCAGCACGGCTCCTGGACGGACTGTCCTCCCGGCACAGGGAGAGCAGGCACATCTCCTCTCTGGAGCACAACGCTCGACTGTGGTGGCAGTGGCTCCAAACCACTGTCCCGGGGCACAGACACCACCAGGTAAACCCCTGTCTCTCATATGGATCAAATTCCTTATCTCTGCTAAGGATGTTATGCGTTGACGTCACTTTTGTTTTGCAAAGAAGCTCAAGGGGTTTTGCTGCTCTGAATAAAGGACAGAGGTTGCATCTACCAGTCTTGGTGACATTTTACCCAACCCTAGCAGTATTGGCCATGAACTGAATGTGAAAAAGTCAGAGCAGCGTAACAGTGCCAAGATTTCAAAACAGGCTTTTCTTTTCTTGTTTGTTTGGGTTCGATTTCCACTACTAATATCTCTTCCAGGAAACAGAATTGCCCAATACTTCCTTTTCTGGTCAGTCACGTAGTGCGTGTGGTGTCCTACCCACAGGAGATCTGAGGCGCAGAAGCCAAGAAGGGGACCCAGTCTTGGGGTTTATTTTCTGGACTGAAGCCATACTCCAGTTTGGACTGCGCGTTACACAACAGTGTTGTTCCGCTTGTGGGTTGATCGAAGGTATCGTGGGCAATGGGAGAAGGAGGAGGGAGTACTGGAAGACATTATGGGCGGAGCTACAGACAGGTATTTAAATGAATGCGCTGAGTATAAAGAGAAGAGAATTCTGCAGCGTCTGAAAGCCAAGAGTAAAACTTTGAACTATTCCTTCTGAATTTGCAGTTTTATGTATACAGCCCGGCTGACTTAGAGCCTGAAGATGGAAACATGCAGACACAGAACAGCAAGGCTGATTTTCTAGATCTTTTGATCCTACAACCGGTTTCCTGCAGGAGCAAGGTCTAGCTTTTAGGAAAATAAAGTAACACAAATGGAAGTGCTTTCTGTTAGGGTAAGAAATCACCAAATACCAGTGTAAAAGTTCAAAATGTGCCGAGTCCCCCGTGTTTAGAATTGGCGGCTGGCTACTCTCTGCTCTGGAGGATTTCAGTGTCACTGTTGTCCTGCCAGTTATCTGAAGCCAAAACCATTATTCTTGGGAAGCAGGTAGGTCTTCAGACTCTCTTTCCAAAAACCATTTGGTATAATTATGGGATAGGATGTACTGAAAATAAAACGTTAATTCATCCACAGACTAAACCATGCATTTAGCTGCCTCTAGGATTCCTGTGAACAACAGCAACACCCAGATAGGACAGAAGGCATTGCATCTTGCACAGCCATCATGATACAAAACAGAACATTTGAAGGGGATGGAGAAACCCCTCAGCACCAGCATGTTTAATAAAAACTGAACGCAGGGTACATTTTCTTACACCGTGCTCTCTGGTCCCAGATTTCCTCCCTGTCTGCCCTGTCTTTCCCCGCTGTGTGCCAAAGGTCAGAGCAGTGGATCTCCCCGTGCCAAAAGCAGCTCACTGTAAACCAGAACAAACACAAGCAGGGACTGGAGTAGAGACTGGAGCCTCATCTCATTTTGGACTCGCCTTGTTTCCCCACAGGTTTCCTTCCCATTAGTTCATTGATCTTGATACTCAAAAGCAGATCCTGATAATCCTGGGTAGGGTGACATTAGGTTTTGAACACAGCAGAAAAGGGAGGTCAGAGTGTCGTCTTAACACAAAGAACCAACCTCCCCTCTCCCCCCCCAGTCCTATGCAGCTGTAGAAAAGCCTTAAGTCCTCCTGAACAAGGAGTTGCCTTTTTGTAGCCTTACAGCTGATGGCCTTGTTCAAGTATCCATTTTTAATGCGTGAAAGGAAATGCAGAAGATCGTTGAGAATGCAGCTGCCAGAACTTCTGCCACGGAACAGCAAAGCTTAGAGGTCTGTTTTAAGATGATTTAGCAAACACAAGTCTAAAAGGCTTGAGTATAGCGCAGCTTTGCAAGAACAAGTGGCCTTCAGCCACAAAATGGATTCGGCAGTGCTGTAGGCTGGGTTGATGTTCCCCTCCAACCACTGGCTCAAGTCACAATATTGTTTATTTGCTGGAAGTTTGCATAGCTGATGTTCACAAACATAGGCCATGGTAACTTCAGGGCAACCTATAGATTTGGATGCTAATGACTACAGCACAAGCTAAAATATAAGCCTATCAAGAAAAACAGACTTGAAACAACATGAAGAAATAGATACAGACAACAAAAATAGAAACATTTCCCATGCGAATATAAAAAAAAAAAATTGGAGGCTAATAACTAATAGAAGAAGTCTTACTAGTCCAGAGAAGCTACTCCCGGAATGATAACTCATTACTTCTCCCCAGACTCTAGATACCTTGCCCACAACAGACTGCTCAGGTACTGAGATCTTGTTCGTCTGTATCAGTTCTCTCTGTCGGGCCCTAATGGCACTGTGCAAGTTCGACTCTGCGCAGAAGCCACCAACAGAAATGCATTTCCGAGCGTGCTGCCCCGATGGCATGGCTCAGGGTTGTCAATGCAGTGGAAGGATCTCAGCCACGCAAACCGAGTTCAAGTTGCCTCCTGCCAATCCACCACATGCTAAATTCCACTAAATTGCTTAATTAAGGTAACGAATGCAAACTGCACTCTAGTCTGCACTATGGGTAGCTGGAAACACCCTCTCGTACATAAGCAACAAGCCTTGTCCTTTAACGATATGGCCTAGATTTTATCTATTCCTAAGAGATCCTATGTGCTCACTCCTTGTAAATTTTCCTATTTCATTGTACAGAAAGTATTTCTGGTTAACTATTTTGGTAGTCTCATTTATATTCCCTATTTCTAGAAAGGCTCATGCATATGTTTAATACATGAATAGTTCCAGGGAACTCAATGGGAAAATTTATATCTTTGAAGTTAAGGGTGTGCATACATCTTTACAAAGTCAAACCGGACTTCACATCCATACCTAAAGCTTTTCTCCAGCTGTGTCTGCCAGAACATACGTAACTGAACCAGATTTCTAACAGTAGTCCATTGTTCTTCCAACTGGAAAGTCAAAATCCAGAACTGACTGTACAATCATCATATATGGCTGGTTTCCTTTTTCCTACTTCTTTCCCAAAATACTCAGAGCATGGGGCATGAAAAAATCATTGCGGTGGCTAGGAAGGCACATGCACAGAGCCGGTTGATGACGGCTGGAGAAGGAAGGCGGGCCGTGCTGACAGCCACCATCATCTCGCGGTGTGACTCAGAGGCCCGCAGTGGTACCCACGGGCTCGCGGCACAGAGGCCAGTGTCCCGTTACCGGACTGTGATGACCTGCCCTCACCCCCACTTGGGCTGGATCAAAAGCCATGAGCTAAACATCTCCTGCTAGTCCCCCTATGCTCTTCATGCCCCAGTCACTTGTAGCCCTGTCCCATCAAGCACGTCAGTCATCACGTTGATGGCTTAACACCACATCAGTCTTTTTGCTATAAATGTTCCACTCAGAAAAAAACCCAACACAATGTAATAATCTGTGTCACAAAAAAATAAAAGGAGCTGCATTTTTCCTATCTCAGTTTCATTTTCTCTACTGCAAGGATGGGCCTGTCTCAGACTCCACAGAGGAGAAAAGTATGCTCAGTAGAAAAGTGTAACTGCTGCCTGTGTAATGTTAAACTACCAAGTAGAAACGATGTTTTTTGCTTGGTGATTGCGTTCCCTCCTCCTCTCACACAAGCCAAGAGGAGTCTCTTGTGGTTGCAGCCAGGGAATGGGAGACAAGCACTGGGCTGCTCTTGGCTCAGCTCGTATTTTTGTTTGTGTTGGACTCATGGCGACGCTCCCCTCACCAGATCCAAGGTCCTAAAAGCAATTTGTTTTTGTTTAAAAGCAGAAAAGGCGGTGCTTTCTCACCAGCACGCGCACTGGGGAAGGCTGCCCTGCTGACAAAGCAGCCGGCCGTCCTCCTGCTTCAGCTTAGGTGCCGTAGGTCCCATGGCTCCCACCCAAATCTCAGGCGCATCAGAAAAATATAAACACAAACTTTCCAACCTTTTGCCATCAAGCCAGCTATATTGCCGGTTTGGCAACTACAGCACCCAGTTCTCAGCCTTACTGGGCCCTCTCGGAGCCGCGTGGACACAGAGAGCTGCTCACACAGCCCAACTTGCAAGACCGGTGCCTCAATTTGTCATTGCTCGTATAATAAATCAATTTATTTCCTTTAACGAGGGGTTAGTCAGCAAACTCTTACTCATGCGTTTCTCATACAGTAAGTCACACTTCCCGGTAGCGTTCGTGTGAATGTGGTTTCTGACCACGGCTGTAGGAGCGGCAGCAAGACGAGGTTGGTTTTCCTGAGATACCGATTCTCTTGTGACTCCTCACAACCAATAAAGACCAAATTTTTCTACCCATGGTGGAGAGCTGTTGGACACGTGGTCCACACCGGTACACCACGGTGTAGGAAAGGGCTGCTGTCCTCCACGGAATGGGCCTGCCGAGGATGCGAGCGGCCGAGCCGCATTGCACTTGCAGCCCCCCTGCCACCCCTGCTACGTGTCCCGGGGGCGTACGCGGAGCGCTCCGGGACGCTTTCCCGCTGAGCCGTGGGAGATCTCGTCTCTCCTTCTGGGCAAACAGGTTGTTGCGGTAAGCAGCAGAGGTCTATCAGCCACGGCATCTCTCGGTCTGCCCCGCGGGACCGCGTGGGAGGGCTCTCGCTGGTTATCGGCGTCAGTGAAGGCACCACCGCCGCTGCCCCTAGCCCCCTCGGCCCCGCTCGAGCTCCTGCGCTCAGCCGAGAGAGTTTGTGTCTGGTCCGGACCGGGGCTCAGAGCGAGAAGACGGCGGCCGAGGTTCCCTCGGCGCTGCTCCTCCCAAGCTCTGGCTGATTAACTGCAAAATCTCCGGGCCCGTGTGCTCAGCCTGCCTCGTCCAGCTGCAGGAGGGCTTGCAGCTGTGGAATAATTTCTCAGAGGAAGGGTCTACCCATGAATTAATGTCTCTGAGAACTAATTATTGGGTAAACTGTATAAATAGTCCCTGGAGTGCCTCTTCAGTATTCAGCTTTTGGGCTCAGAACAGACCGAGCAGGCAAGGAGATTTTCCAGGGATGGTCTGTCCGGGCAAGGGATGATGATGTAGGTGGCTCCATGGTTTTATCTCTCACAGCCTAAAAAGACAGAAAGGTCCATAGTGGTCATCTGGGGTGAAAATTTATAGCTTATTAATTAAAAAAGAAAAAAAAAAAAGCCATTTCTAGGCCAGATCATAGATTCTAGGCTACCATCCAATGTCAGGAAATGTTCCCCTCCCAGCAGGGGATCCGGGCTAAAAGGTTATTTAATACTTTCTGGTTGATTTTGTATTTGGAATAACTGCCTTAAATGATTGGTTTTGGCTTGAGAAACTGTTTGCTTACCTGGCACCTGAACTTCGGTGATAAACTTTAATGTCCTCCTCTGAGTATTCCCGCAGCACACAAAGGAGACCTCATGCAGCCCCGCTAGCTATAAATCCAACCTTTCTTAAAAAAAAAAATCAAAATCAGATGTTGCTCGTTATCTGTTCCAACTCCGATCTATCTGTCAACACCCAAAAGTTTTAAACGCCCTGCTTAAGCATGTCTCCACGCCACTGATGGAATATCCTTTAATATTTTATAGCTCTGACTTGCACTTCTAAAAGTACTAATTAATCTCACTAGATAGAAACTGGCACAAAATGGCGCAAGTGCGAATAGCTCCATCCTTCCTCACAGCAACCGCGTGCCAGTTCGTCTTGGAGCATGTAATGATTTACTGTAATAGTTTTAGGCCCGTAATGGGGCCAATAACTGGCATCTGGAAGCTGTGAGGCTCTTTCCCAATGGATGCCATTCACATATAGTTATTTAATTAATTAACAGCTCCACTAGCATAAGCCAGTAAAGGGTCCATTAAAGTTCTTTTTTTTAAATATCTTCCAAAGTAAGAACATATGCTGCGCGCTGCTTTTCCCTTGGAGAGCGCTTAATGTTGCAACCTGTTTATCTTATGACTGATTTTCAAATTCCACCTTAAGCAGCTGCTTTTTGCTCGACGTTGGGACTCGGCAGAGAGCGAACTGCCCGGCGCTCGGCAGGAGCCGCGGAAGAACATTCTACCTGCGTCTGCTCACCGCCACGCCAGCTGCCAAACCCCTGCAGCGGCTGCGCGGCTGCCTCCGTGCTGCTCCCGGGCCTTGCACGGGATGCACTTCCACTTGCCCATTTCTCTGCTGCTGGGGAAAGAACAAAATAAATAAATAAAAATATCAAGGTGTGGAGGTCATTTGGAGGAAGCAAAATAATAGTGGGAAAACAAACCCCGCCAGGCACTGGAGGTGGTCAAGTTTGTAAAAAGCACTTGAGAGCCCAGTGCTGTGTGAAATGTGGAAAAGCTATCAGGGGCCATCACGTCAGCAAAGGTGGGCTTGGTCGGGTTACAGTGCCAAGGGATTTTACTTCCCAAACGATGAGGATTCCTTTTCCTGAGGTGCAATTAAATGCAAACCAGGTCCTGGTGGGTGCTGGTCTGCAGCAGGGTGAAGGCCCCCACACAGCTCAGCGTGCAGCTCCGGCTGGGTGCCACGCAGTGGCCGTTACCTAAGGAACTACCCCGTCAGGACGAAGTAGACATGGAACTGGAGAACCTCTGACAAGACGATAATGTCATTTAACAGTAACTGTATCAAGTAAGTGGTACTAACATGGCATGGCACGGTGTCAGCTGCCTGGTATGGGATCGTGCTCTATAGGACATGTCAGAAGTTACACAATCCTCAGCACAGAATCATAGAATCATAAAATGGTTTGGGTTGGAAGGGACCTTAAAGGTCATCTGGTTCCAACCCCCCTGCCATGAGCAGGGGCATCTTTAGACCAGGTTGCTCAGAGCTCCATCCAACCTGGCCTTGAACACTGCCAGGGAGGGGGCAGTCACACCTTCTCCGGGCAACCTGTGCCAGTGTTTCACCACCCTCATGGTGAAGAATTTCTTCTTAATATCTAATCTAAATCTGCCCTCTTTTAGTTTACAGCCATTCCCCCTTGTCCCATCACTACACACCCTTGTGAAAAGTCCCTCTGCATCCTTCCTGTAGGCCCCTTCAGGTACTGGCAGCTGCTCTAAGGTCACCCTGGAGCCTTCTCTTCTCCAGGCTGAACAGCCCCAACTCCCTCAGCCTGCTCTCATAGGAGAGGTGCTCCAGCCCTCTGATCATCTCCGTGGCGCTCCTCTGGACCCGCTCCAACACATCCGTGTCCTCCTCATGTTGAGGGCTCCAGAGCTGGACGCTGTACTCCAGGTGGGGTCTCACGAGAGCGGAGTAAAGGGGCAGAATCCCCTCCCTCGACCTGCTGGCCACGCTTCTCTTGATGCGGCCCAGGATACGGGCTCTCTTCTCTGTCTGTAACATGTTGTGTCATTCATCCTCCTTCTCTGCCTCCCACCAGCCCACAGCACAGCCTTCTGCCTGGAAGGCTTTCACTGTGGTGCACAGCAAGGCGTTGGAAAAACAGCAGTACCCTGGAGCAGCCGTTACTAGAGCCCTTCAGCCGGTGCCTCATGCCTGTGATCCACCATGGAGCATCCAAGCGCTGTCAGAAACCCGGGGGAAGGCCAGCAAGAGCTTGGTTTGACACCCTCATGAGAGAGACGTCAGGTTTGCTTTGCCCAGATGTCAGGTACGGATGAGTGAAGAGGCATCTCTTTAACTTTGACATTTCATGTTCCTGCCTAGGTAGAGCCTTAGGCCTGACAAGCGTGAAAAGTTGGACACTCAGCTCACTTCCAAGTCCATCTGGACCTCTGAAATCACTCTTCAGCCTAAACCCCCTAAAGTGACTGGTCTGTCGAGGCTTCTGGGTCATGGCAAGACCTCAATGGTAGTCTTCCTCCTTACAGAAGATAATGGTACCTTGCTACTACCTCACAGGCAAAGCAGGGACTGCAGAGGAGGTGGTTCCCACTTCTAGGCAGTTGCCTACTGGCAAAACCATTCTCCAGCTCATGGACTGAGTTCCTTCTACAGGAGGACATTCAAGCATGCGTCTTCCGCCTTCCTCAGCGATACCTCACCCCCTGTGATGAAGAACCCACCTGGGCAGGAGGAAGGAGGGAGACTGTGCTTTCATCATTGCTTGTGTCTGTATGACCTGTACTTTGCAGCAACTCTATCAGAAGAAACTCCATCCCTGGAGCAGAGGCAGAGCTCAGACTCTTTTCCCAGGGAAGTGCCACAACCAATAGGCCATGCAAGGTCATCTCAGCTAACTTCACAGACCAAGTCGGTAGATACCTAGATGTCTCATACAGGCAGCAGAGAAACAGGCATTTCCTGTCCTGGAAGGAGACGAATATCTCTGCTGAGCTCCTTTTCCTCTCCCCTGACTGTACACGGAGCCCGGGGTGACTAACAGAGTCTTTGAAGTCCAGTTGTTCAATATCTACATCAGGGCAGATGAGTTCCCCCTCTCCTCCCTCCACCTCTTTCCTATCTTCTCCTTCCATCCCAGTAAACTTGTCACGCTGCCACAGCCCTAACAGGAAGACCTGGGAGCACATGGTTATCCTGGTGCCCTGCAGAACAACAAAGAGTCAGGGGCTAGAAGGCTCACCGCGGAGCTGCGGGTTCGAACTGCCTCCAGAAGTTCTCCTGTCACCCAGCGAACGTGCAGAGGAGGCTAATGAGATGCGGTTTCCTTTCCCAGCTTATTTTAATAGACAGGACTGACCACTTCTTGGGTCTTCACAACAGACGCTGTAGACACCTATCTTCTGTGAAGAACTGTAAAAAAATTATTAATTAATATGGTAATTAACACCCCGTGGGTTCTTTGTGCCTTTGTGGAAAGCAAAGCAACGATAAACCCAGTATAACTGGCTGTTTGGTTTTGCTGATTAGTGCCGCTCTAGTACTCTGATGAATACACTCTTTAAATGGGATTTAGGCTTAATATCGCTCATCTTCAAACTATTAGAAGCATCCCACAGTAGCCATGACTTCAGATTTCTCAGTTAGTGTTCATTTACAGATAAATTATCTCAAGGTGGAATGAAGGTCAAGCACATATATCAGGAATTTAAAGTTAAACAGCTGTGACAGATTTTGCAACTAAAACCAAGCAGCAGAAAATCCAAAGCCCTATACCTAAAGTTACACTTAAAATCCAGACAGGTTAAGGTTAGAAAGTACATTCTGTAGCAAATATATTCCCTGGTGGATTTTATTTCACAAGAAAAATCCATATTCTGTCGTAAGTCTCATGAAAATGTGTTGACCAGCCCTAGATTTTGACCTCTGCCAGGTCATGGGCAAGCCCAAAGACCCAGTGTGGGACCTTTGCATGCTGACTTTTGACCTCCACACCCAGCCTTCAGACCATCCTGCCGCGTCTTTTCTAAGCTTGCAAACACATTAGACCGAACTTCTGAAAATATGAAGAGGTTCTTTGATTCTCTGCCGTGGAAGAAAACCCAGTTCACAGCCTGAGAACTCCTCGGGATGGAAACACGACGGTGCAATTTTCTGTGTCCAGGAGTGTCGCTGGAGGACCAGCAAGTATCGCCAAAACCATGTGACAGAACTTTCACTGGACATATGTCGTATCATGTAAAAACACTCAAAGGATTAACGGCAATCGGGGATATAGCTCTGGCTGTGCACAGACAGCAGATCTGCAAAGCAGGGATTAGAGATATAGGATATGAACCTGCATGCGAAAAAAACAGAGTAGAGCCTGAAATAAAATCATAAGAGAAAGGTTCTTCCCGTATTTGTAAAATTTTATACAAATCCTTGTGTTAGGTGATGGTCTGTTTGTATTGCAGCAACACGTAGAGATCCCGCAATAAGAGATCAGTCACGAGATGCTGGGTTTTGTACAGGCTGATCATGAGAACAGAGTGCGTGCCCTGCAGCTTGCAGTCCAAGAGCTGCTTCTTGCAAGTGCATCCACATGGACGTACTGTCGACGTGTGGAAATCCAGTCCCAGGTGTCAGCCCAAAATAGTTATTTAAACAATAAACATCTTTAATCTTTCAATGCTTGTTATTAAAATAAAACACCTTTATTTTAACAAGGCCCATGCACTCCCTAGCTAGATCTACTTCATCCCCCTCTTATCTAGAAAGTTTTTCCTAATGTCAAATCTAAATTTTATTAGCTGCAAATGAAGCTGGTTCCTTCTTTCCCTACCGCCAGTGGCCATGGGGAAAGATTTATCACTATCCTCCTTACAATAAACTTGAACATATTGCAAGATTTTTGTCATGTCTCTTCTTTAGACTCTGCTGTTCCCAGACTAAACAAACAATCCTTTCAACACTTACTCCTAGGTTGCTCCTTCTACGCCTCTGATGTTTCTTGTGTCTCTCTGCTGGACCCTCTCCAGTTTGTCTACATTTTTCTTACAGTGCGGTGCCCAAAACTGGACACTGTATTCCAGCTGAGGCCTTACCGGTGCCAAGGGGAGGAGAATAATTATCTCCTATGTCTTAGGTTGCAGTCACACATCCTGTGCTGCCTGCAGCTGAGCTGGGTGAAAAGTTTATTTCTTTTCACCCCTTCCAGCTGCTTACCACCCCCTGCCCAGCTGCAGGCTCTCCCCCTCCCCAGTCAGCCCACGTAACCGCCGCAGAACGGCTCCCTAACGCCGTCTGGGTAAGCCAGCCAGCTTGGAGTCAGCCATTCAAATAACTGGGCTTTTCTAAGCGGCAGTTTAACAGCCCCAGGTGAGGCTGAGGTAACGAGAAGCCAAAGCCTCAGGGGAGAGGAGATGATGAGCAGCAGGGTTATGGGCAGCAGGTTCGCTGCCGGAGCAACTGCAGCCAGAAAAGGACGTCTGATAGCGACGTTTCATCCAGCCTTGAGCCCTCTCTGTGCACCCAGCCCCTCCCAATGCTGCTGCCCAGCCGGGAGGTCCCCTGTCTCCATTCCTCCTCCCAAAGTGCTGTAGTTCTTAATGTAGTGCTTAATCATCAGGCTGATTTTATAACATTTTCCCTCATTATCAATGCCATTCTAAATCCAGTTTTTGTCCCCCCAAACCATGGTGTTTTGTAAGTGCACTCACCGTTCTCACACCCAAGGTGGTTATGAAAAGGACGAAGGCAACAGCGAACCGGGGCTGAACTGCCCTCCTGGTGTGACAGCAATACCTGCACAGCCGTCAGCTACAGGTTTTCACCCACTTCTGCAGCCACCTCAGCGGGACAATGCTCTGTGTCTGCTCACAGCGCTGCGCAGAACGGGGTCATAAGCCTTGCCAGTGCCACGGTGCACATTTCTGTTGCTTCCCTCCACTTACTCTTGCCTACAGGGGACACATAGCAGGACACCGCATGAGCTTCTCATGCTGGTAGAAGAACTACAACCAAACATCTTGAAAATACTGTACTGATTAGACTGGAGATGAGCATTTCTTAATCTGTGGCTTCTGCAAAGAAATGATGGAGACTCGAGCTGGCTGCTGATCAGCCTCGCGGATCCTCTGCTCCTCTGCAGAACAGAGCGTTTCATGCTCTGAGGAAGGGAGACTTGGGAAAACAACAATGTTAAGATACTTTTGTCACAGTCCTCAGCACAAGCTGAGGTCTCAGGCCATTTCTGTACCAACCAGGAACACCAGACACAGCGAGACCGTTCAGGGAAGTGACCCTGAGGGACTCCTTCCCACAGCTGATCTTTCTTTCTGCCACTCAGATGGAGTTATACTTGTTTTGGTTTATTGCCTTCAGCTCCAGGTACAGCTGCATCCCACCCTTTGCTTATCCACACACCCTTTCCCCATCCATCCTCGTTCCCTGTTTTTCCCCTTCTTGTCTACTTTCCATCTCCTTCCATGGAAACTTCCCTCCAACAGCTTCCATCTTGTTTTCTCAGGGTCCCCTCTGGCACCTCGCCGTGCTCCGCTCGGCTCCACCGCAGCCCCTGTCACCCGCCTGCGTGCCCCGCTCTGCCTGGGCACAGCTGTGCCGACGCTGTTCACGCCGCAAGCCCCGTCTGTTTTCTCAGGCTCCTTGGAAGAGGAGGGTCAGGTGGTGCGAGCTGATGGTGGGGTGAAGTAATAGGAGTAGAGACGAGGTGAAGTTCTTGTTCTGTCTTGAACGCAGACTGCCAATCATGCCATAATAGATGGTGGTTCTAGGCAGGGAACAGCTTTTCATCCCACCAAAATGAGACCATTAAATGGAATTTCCTCTATGGACTAATCAGGATTTGAACCCATTTCTCTGGAGATAAAAGGCACAGCTCAATCTCCTGATTTGCGAGGTCATCTGGAATACAAATCAACTTTCATGTATTCATTGGAAATGTTTTTATGTAAGGGATTTTTTTTTTTTTTTTTTAAT
>Ga0065711_1031484_pt1 | contig 29536 bp, 12 predicted proteins | sample Hoacrofraction12_FD_59098 | JGI IMG/M metagenome (GOLD analysis project Ga0065711, IMG submission 59098) | Hoatzin crop microbial communities from Cojedes, Venezuela - Epithelial fraction 12 v2 (version 2) | ecosystem: Host-associated > Birds > Digestive system > Esophagus > Crop | place... | reverse complement strand
CCCCCCAGCACATATTGGTTTTTTAAAGGAGCTCTTCTATAGTGAAAAAAACTTCTTTCATTGACATAAAAAATAACTATGTTCACCGTGTTTTAAATACACTCTGTGTGTGAGTGCATGCAGACAGTCACATGCACAGGTAAAAAGAAAGACCGTGTCTGTTCCTTTTGGCAGACACTTTCACTGTGGGCTCAGTATGAGACAGTCCTACATTTTACATCCAGAGTTATCCACCTAGCCTGTATTCTGATACACATGTGAGAGTTATTAGTACATTAAAAGAATTAAAAATGAAAATATGGGTTAAGCAAGTATTGGAGAGGTAGAGCATAACAGATGGATGGTCATTAAGATTTTGGGAAAGTTTGGAGAGTATGACTCTTTCTCAGTGAAGCAAGACAAGCATTTGGAAATGACTCCTGCATATCTCAAGCCATAGCACCTCAAAATAAGAGTGGTCACTTCTCATTTCTCTTTCACCTTGAGATCATAATTGCTAAAGCAGCATCAGTGTGTTTCTGTTAGTAATTGGCAGTCACTGAGCTGAAGATTAAGCTAGCATGAAGACCAAATTACCACTCAAGTCTTGTAATAAATTGGAAAAAATACCTAACTAGTCTATGTTACTACATGAGAACTAAAGGTTAAAAAAGGCAACTTCTCCTCTTTGGGTTCACAAGTTACCTGATGCACTAAAAACAGGATCAGTATTGACTTTAGAATGATACGGCCTATAGGGAAGACAGCAAAAACCTTCCCCTACTCTTTATACTAACAGAGGAGCTCTGTCTTTTTGGGGGTGGGTGTTTTGTTTTAAATGTTGTACAAAATATGCAGTGCATAATGAAATGATGCTTGAATATTTCACATTGAGTCCCTTGCAAATTCTGCAGTTTTCCAAGGCATATTTTACAACAGTGGAGACTTAAGTTTCAGTAGTTATATTGATACATAACTCAAGAAATTGAGGAATCAGGCCAAGTCAACTGGATGTTTTTCGTGGAATTGAAGTGCACCTCAGATACCGCTTTTGCCCCCTCATGGAGGTAAGCCAGCTGTCATTGCACTAAAACCAAGAAAATTGCTTGGGTAAGGTTAAAAGGAGAACCAATGGACGACTTCTGCTGTGTATTCAAAAGGGTTTGTAGTTGCAAGCTATAATCTACCACAAAGAGCCACTTTTAAAGAATGCAATTACATAGAACAAAGCTGATGACTTTCAATGCACAGAGATCATTAGAGAATGTTAACCAGTTGCAACCTATTATTTCTTTGCACCAGAGAAATAAATTTATTATGTGTCAGCTGATTTTGTCACATATAAATGGAGGTGTGCTTATAGAAATCTACTCAAGCCTGCCAGTTCTAGCCCCTGTGTTCACAGGGCAGGCATATAGAAGGAAAATAAGCTGTTTTGGGGACGCTGAGGAGGCGTCAAGTACTCCATTTGCTATTGCAGACACTAATGTTCAGTATAGGCAAATACAAATTACAGCATCACTGGAGATGCACCGGCTTACCCCAGAAAACAGGTTACCGTCCAGAGGTAGGGCTATCCAATGGCTTAACACACTACTTCTGCATAAAGCCCAAATCCAACCCCAAAATCTAATAGGATAGTTTCTGAAAGAGGCTAAACTTGGTACACATTCATTTTTTGCCTTTCTTTTGCACCAAAAAATAAGGTGGTAACACTGAAAGATCTACCTTCCACTTATTGGGCAGGTGGTCCCTCACTGAAAAATGAAGCAGAGTTTACAAAAGGTGCTATTCATCAGGTGACTTCCTAGTCTTTTTCCTTTTTAATAGTTGACCTGAGATTTTCATTATATATCCAGCTCACCCAACAGAAGAGAACTTAAGCAGCTTGGACTCATTTCAGAATGTTTTTGGTGCAAATGTTGGTGACATCACTGTGGTATTGCAGCAAAAACAGAAAATAGTTTAGGCTCCATATTTTACTGCATCCCAAAATAGCATGCTTGGGTCCCAAGCCTTAACCTTTAGTAACTAACTTCTGAGGGTTTTGCTACCATTATGGAGTATCTGTTTTTTACTAGGAAGCAGCTTTTCAACATACTGTAGCCAAAAATCACTCCATTGTCTCTTCCCATGTAGTTCAGCTGTTCTCAGTGACAGAGAAGGGGTTTTGTTATTTGGAAGAAAGTTATATTTTCTGGACAGAAAATATCCCTAAATTTATTTTTTTGGGTCCCGTTGTTAACTCTCAATACAAGAACAAACATCTTTTGTAATGGTTTTCCTAATATTTTGCATTCTAAGCAAAGTAGATTTGCTCCCCATTTTAAAGTAGTGATTAAACTCACTCACCTTAACCCCAGACAAACTTCACATAGGCACCATTCTTTTTAAAGATTCTTCACTAGACTTGTAAAACTTTAAAAATAACATCTTTTGACTACGAATTGAATTATTAAATAGCTCACGTACAGTAAAAACCCACACCCTCAGAATCTCATATTAAAAATAATCAAAGTAAAAAACCTCACAAAAAAAAGGTCAAAAATATCTCTTTAAATTCAAGTAAAAACTTGAGTTACTCCATGCAGCTCAAATTAACAAAGCCACAGGGTTACACCACTTTCAGACAGCATCTGAGTGATCCAAAGAACCCTCGGGAGCCTCTGGCATTATCAAAGCCGGTCACGGCCCCCGTGGCTGCTGGAGGAGCTGTTCTCACAGTCTACCTTGGGCACCATTCTGCCTGTGAAGCTGGTGCCGCTTATCTCTGGTGCAAAGCTCTGTCCAGAGCGATGACCTTGAAAGTAATTTTGTTGATCAATATTTGTTAGGGTTGAGATTAAGCAAGAGCATGTGCTGGTGGGGAGGCCACAGAAAAGCTACCAGATTGATAAAGACCATAATTTTGTTGTGGTGTTTTTTTTTTCACTCTTTGATATCAACTGCTACAGCTATGCAACGAGTTTCATCTTTTTACCTCTCATTTTCAACCACCTCCACATATAACAGCTGCAACGCATAGGGATGGTCTACATACCAGTCCTTGGACCTGGCCAAAAAGATGAAAGTCTAATAGTTTTATTACACTAACCCTGGCTTTGTAGTCCAGCTGAGACACATGTAAGAAATTAGGGAAGCAGTAACACACTTCACTCGGACAGAGAGGGCTAAGCTACCACCTCAGAGAAAGATGGACAGAACAGTTGCAAAAGTCATAATGGGCATTTCAGAAACACGGAGAAAAAACTTCTGCTTTCTGTTACCCATTTGTACAGAGGAGTCTGTATCTTGAGAACCCGGAGGTGATGCATCTCAAATATCAGTTATCTTCCTTTTAACCAGCCTGCTTACTTGCAATAAAAGGTTAAAAACAGTCTTTCTTGCAGTAAACACTAAATTTGCCTTCAGATTCATGGAGACATTTATTTCGTCTAAACTGAAGCCATTTCAAGCTTTTCAGACAAAGGAATTAAAACCAGAAGAAACTGTGCAGGAAGTAAAACCTTGGAGAGAAAAAAAAAAAAGCATTGCATTCTAAAAAAAGGGTTTTTTAATAAAAATTTTTTATAAAATGCTTTGCTTGAAGTCTTCAAAGAACAAAACCAAATAAAACAATGTCGGAGATATGTATTTTCCAGATATCAGAATGGTTTGATCACAGCTTCATTACTGTCAGAAAAAGCTTAAATGCAATAGATTTTTTACTAGCTCTATCTACCTCTCACTTCCCATGCAGACAGCACTGTTAAACATAAAATAGAACGGTTTCTCTTCAGGAAGTGTAATTAAATAAAATGGGAATATAACTAAGGAAATGAGCTCTTTAAGATTCATTTAAGAAATAGCACACTGGTGCTGGGAATCTACCAAGGACTGTAAATCCTGGCTGAAGAACAGGCATAGGGGTTTCCAGAGAGATATTTGGGGGTCTCTTTTCTTCCAGAGGAAAGAAGCGATTAATAAAGGCAGAGAGTCAGTAAACTTTTCTCCAGGAAAGCAAGCCATCCTGCCTTTTGCCCCTACATATCCAAATCATGCTGGTGGCCTTACTCTCACTACTGACTGTATTTGTTGTTCTGCATTATCCTGGTGCGATTTCTTTTTAAATCCGAAATTGCTCTTGAAATGCTATAATAAGTATACTAGATTCTAGGAATATAAGCAGAGTATTAGGTATTAATTGCCTCCTTCTCCAGGGAACAAGTTTCTTGCAGAAAGATAGCTCCTTCCAGAAATACCAAACTGGAACTAGAGCTGTTGCTGCCAAGGGTTTGCCTGCTCTTAAATGACCTAGGATTCAAATCAACCATTGGCACCACTACAGATAAGAGAGTAAGTGTATCCATGCCATATTTGAAGCAAAACTGTCTCGGGTACTTTTTCATTCTTTCACCTTCTGAGGTGGGAAGCTGAAACCTCTATTTGTACAATCCACCAGGGCATTTTTATTCCTTCTACACAGAATTTGTTTTTTTTCATGTTGAAGAACCATGATAACTCACAGCACTTTACTGGCTATCTGTATGCTAGGGATGGTTGTATTTTCTTATAGCTCCCACGCTGTGGAAGAACCCTGATCGTTACTCTGAATCCAGTAAAAGCCCAGATCTCACAGTCAACATGGAAATCCATTCAGCCAGAAAATACTCTGAAAATATTTTTTTTTTTAAATATAGATCTATATCTATCTTTCTCCATTAACAGTCAGCTTCCATGGCGACTTAGTAGCAACCAGGAGGGTCACCTTTGCCATATTCTAATTGTGACACCCATAAGGATTATTGTGATTGCAAGAACAACAGCAAATGACCTGTCATCTCAAACAGGGAAGAGGTTTCTTGCTTTGAGATGCAACCAAGTAGTTTGTACCTGCGGGTGCTCAGTGTGCAGACAGACAGCTTCAGCTTTTAGAGAGCTGCACTGGGACAGAGAAGGCAACAGACATGAATTATTTCTAGCTGAAGGAAACTCAAGTCAAACCAAGGGGCAGATAGGGCATTGACTCTTTATCCTGGCCAGGACAGGGAGGTTACAGGAGTTAACAAGCTATGGAGGTGGCATTTGCTTTTGTATTTTGAGCAGGAGATGATCCCCAGCTCCAACTGCTCCATCACTAACCTTTACAGCAGGGTGGGCATTTTAGACATGTCTCAAACTAGAAGAACACGGTGACTTTGGTAAGCAAGAGAGGCATGACTGCAGAAGATAATTTCTGACATTCTAGAATGAACTTGTCACTATATTAGACTGAAAATGTTTCATTTTCCTTCCATCAGAAACGCTGCTTTGCAGGCAGGGACACCGGGTGTTCAGCAATAGGTATCATGAAAGAAGAGAGGCCTTGTTCCTCTGATTAGACACTTGTACAAGTAATACCCCTTTGTTTCCAGTTCCTAGGCAAAATATTTACCCTAAATCCACAAAACACTGAAGATTTAAATTAATGAAGCATTAAAAGGATCTAAGCACATATTTGGTGTCAACAGTTAAAAAGTTTGCCAGATATGCAAGGTAGGAAGGAAAAGAAGCTTCAAATCTAAGCAGCCTAAAAGGACAACAAAAAATACTTTCTAGCCTTCCAAGATTTTCAACAGCATCTGACAAAAATTCCTTCCACAAGGCGGCCAGCAAGGGACAGATGGGCTGCATGCCGTTTTCTGTGCCTCGGTACCCTTGGTCACTCCTGACTCGGCAATGCAAAGGGAGGTGTGGTTCAGATCCCAGCCAAAACTCACAGGGATGCAGAAGGATCATTACCCTTACACACTCCTGAGGGAGACCTCCATCCAGCAGGAAAACAGCACGTTTTTTTTTTTTTTCCCCTCTCAAAAACATACCGATAAACATCAACATAACAGTCACTGAAGTCATACAAAACAAATTCATTTTCTCCTCAGTTATACAGGCAGATCATCAGCTCAAAGTTGTGCAACCTAAGAACTCTCAGACTTTGGTTTGGGGTTTAAATACTGCACTGGGGAGAGCATGCAACACTGCTGTTCCCTCAGGCTCCGGTCTTCAGCATGCATTCATCTCATCTCTTTAGAAGAGCTACCAAAGTCTGCTGTAAGGGCTTTAACTAGGCATACACATTTATTCAGTTTCTTGCAGAAAACGCTGACGTCACCACCACAAATCCATCTGATTCTGGCTGGGCAAGCAACAGTTACTGGAAACCAATGCCTGCTTAAAACAGTTATAGCTTGATATGAACTTTACTAAAAGAAAAAAATATTCAGCACATCACTCAAGAAGAGAAGTGTGGTGAAATGTCATTACTCTCTCCAAAATACAGAGCAGCTCTGAGTGACAGGGCATGATTACATCCTTCCAGACAAGAACACAGAGAAAAGGGATTTGAGAAAGAAGCTGCCTCTCACAGAGAGACCTGCTCAGGTCTAAGCTGATAAGTCCTTTGGTCCAGAAACCTCCAAAGGATCCACTAACACAGCTGCTTCAAAGGACAGTAAAAGAGCACAGATAGTAGCTTTATGGAGTGGTAGACATCTGCAGCCAGGAAAAGGCCGAGAATAAAGCAATGGACTCACAGTGAAGTATGGCTGGATTGAGTAGGAAGGATCCCATCCAATGTTTTTTTTTTTTTGTTATCCATTTATCCTTTGCTAGCAGATTTCTGCATACACTTCAGGCCCACGAGTTATGCATTACCAGTTATGCTGACCATATACAGGTGTCTCCAGGAGCATGTAACATCACGACGGGGTGAACACAAGCCGGCACAGCTCCCACGGGACTGGGCTCTGCCAGGCCATGAGAAGAGCCAGCAGCTCAGACCCTCCATGTGCTCTCGGTCTTGGAGGCAGCCCCGCTGTAAGCTGCAGGGGAAGCTATAGCTGAGCAGGGCAATGCTCAGGTCTTGGTCTTTTTCTAGTCGCCTCCTCCCAGACTACTACGTACAGCCCATGAAGCAGGGTTTATACAAGAAAGTGCGTGTAGGGGTGGTGGTGGGTGGCAGCAACAGACAAAAAAACCCGCTTACTAACCACTGTGCCTTTTCAGAAGGGAAAAACCCGTGCTTCTTAAACCTACTCTCCTTTTGAAAGGGTCACAAAGGATATGTCTATTGACATAATAAAGGTGCATTTTCAAAAATCATTTGAAGCTGTTCCTCAAAAGCGCTTCTTACTGCAACTCGGTTGTTCAGAGATAGCAAGAGATCTTTTTAAGACTGGATTTATCTTCCAGAAACTTATCTCTTTACATCTGACTAGAAGATAAATAAAGTGGAAACAATTGGTCAGTTTTCACAGAAGTGCACTCTAAGAAAAAAATGTTTCGTACCTTTCTGACAAAAAAAAATTCCTCAGTTTCCTACTTCAGATATGAGGATGTCCATTCTAAAGGTTTAGATGAAAACAAAGCTTTCTTTATATGTAAAACACTTCAAAGATGCTTCTCAAACATGTGCGAAAGATGAATCTCTTTTTGACAAAGGGAGGTATATACTAAATATACCATCAAACCATTTGGCTTTTATGACTTAACATGGAAAGAAGAAAGGCCTATACTGCTGTATAGGAGTAAACATTTCAGTTAACCTCCACTGGCATGTGTCAGAACACATCTATATTTTAACAATGGATCAGTGATACATCAATTATTACATACCAATAATCCAATTAAAAATACACTCTGAATAAACAATCTGGCCCAACTCCAAATCTGCAGACTATTTAAACAAGGTAATGGAAACATTAAGTGCCAGAATACATATTGTTTTCTAATTAAGGTAGTATTTGGCTGACATAGAACTAATTTACATGTAAAAGCCACACAATTAAAAAAGTCACACAACTAAGACTTAGGCATTTCACACATGCAAATTGAGCTACCCAGTATATAACAAATCCACACGTGCTAACAAGACTTTTTTTTCACTACATGTGTACTTACTAACACAGAGACCTGTACCTGACCTGTGACTTCATTCACATCTTATTTGCCTTTGGTAAAATCTAAAAAGCAGAAGAAAATTAGAGGAATTTGGTTATGGATGGTAGACAAGAGTCATACTATCCTTCTCTCCTCATAAGATGACAGGAGCCAATTGCCTGTCCTCCATAGCAGGCCAAATACCAAAGCATTCACAGATGGGAACCATTCTGGATGTCCCAACAAAATAATAATCACTTCTGCATCTGCAGGGATGAAGATAGGTCCACAGTGCCTAAATGAGAGAGGCTGCAAGGAACACAAAACATGGAGGCTCTGGGAGACCTTAGAGCAGCCTTCCAGTACCTGAAGGGGCCTACAGGAAGGATGGAGAGGGACTTTTCACAGGGTGTGTAGTGATAGGACAAGGGGGAACAGCTTTAAACTAAAGGAGGGCAGATTTAGATTAGATATTAGGAAGAAATTCTTCACTGTGAGGGTGGTGAAACACTGGCACAGGTTTCCCAGAGAAGCTGTGGCTGCCCCCTCCCTGGAAGTGTTCAAGGTTGGATGGAGCTCTGAGCAACCTGGTCTAGTGGAAGATGTCCCTGCTAATGGCAGAGGGGCTGGAACCAGATGATCTTTAAGGTCCCTTCCAACCCTTACCATTCTATGATTCTGTAAATCGGAGCACAAACACTTCTATTACAGAGGTGGGGAGTGCCTGTCTGGGGCAGCGGGTACCCAGGCATGAGCCAGTCCTGCAGAGATTCAGGCAAGGCGAAGCCTCTGCTCGGGCATCCCCAGTTTTCCAACCCTGTACTCAGTTTGCCAGTGATTGTGTTCAAAATAAAGGGTACTGCTTGACGGCTGAAGAAAATAAATCAGCAACTTCTATGTCTTGAAGCCTGACAACTTACTCAGCTTACCACTTCATCCAGCATGGACCCCATGCAATGCGTGAGACAAGTCTGTGCTCTGCTGTGGGACAGGCTCTGGTAAGAGGTGCCAGGGAAATGCAGAAAAGCAGACAGGATGTAGGCAACAAAGCCAACCTCAAGGATAAATACAGGCCAAGATGAGAAATCTTATTGCGCACACTGGTGATTAATGTAAAACTGCTAATATATTGTACTCAAGGGACAATGCTTCAAATCTTTACTAGCTAAACAGAATTATCCTCAGACGTAGGAATTCAGATTTCACAAGGATTTTACTTTTCATTGTCTGCTGGGGTTTTCTTCCCCCTCCCTCAGTTGCACGAGCATACATGAGCCAGCAAGAAGATAGCTATCACTAAGTTCACAAGTTGCTCCACGAAAAAATAGGCGAGCCCAGTGGAGGAATATCATTTATGTGAGCCACATCAGGAAGGAAAAGAATTTTCATGTAAGGCAAGTCCCGAAAGGAGGAGCAAGGAGCCATTAGAAAGCATTGATAAGCTCTCCTAGATATCTGCAGTTGGGAATGTTGAAGTGCATAGGAAGGACAAAAGAAAATGACTAGTTAAAAAACTCCTTTCCTGGGGCAGTAAGACAGACCTCCAACTCCAGCAAAACTTGCATACAAGAAAGTCATTGTCCACTTGCAATCTTGGTAAGAAGTCATGCCTGATGCGTAGGAATACGCTACACCGTTGCGTTGGGACGAGCCAAATGCTTCTCTTTCCCACTGCTTTTCCTTTGGTTCAGTTATAACCAGATGAGGTTTTTTATTCTGGTTTGGAAATATGAGAAAATTGCTAATTGTGCCTATCACAGTGAAGGGAGGCCAAGCCTTGAGGTGACATGATGAAGCAGTACATGATTGATCACATTCAGTAGAAAGTTATCCTCATTTATGCCAGCCACAGCAACAGATGAAAATTTTTGGTTCTCTTGGAAGTTTGAGTTAGAGGAATAGATCATGATTCAGCCATGAAGACAACAGTTAAAAGTACAAGATTTTGCTGGACAGCAAATAATTCCCTGGTGTTAAGGATAAGACCTTGGGACCTCATTCTTTTTTCATCTCACTAACAAAAACACCACACAACCCACAAACAAAGAACAAAACCCCGTACAAACACCTCACCCCACTCCCACCCCGAAAACCTACCTATGCCACATGTATCACAGCAACCTTAAAGATAAACATGCAAAGGAAAGCCAGAGAAACATTGCGCTTTTTGTCTCTTCTGCTCCGAGACATTTCAAACACGCTTTACAACAAAAATAAAAATCTGCCTGAAGAGAATAACAAAATATTTTAATTTCAAGGGTTTCAGGCAGGAAGAAGGACCCTGTTTTGTGCCCAACTCCTCAAAAATGCTTTCTGTTTATCAGCAAGGCCGATTCACTTACACAAGATAATTCTTTCTGCTTTTAAAGTTATTGCACTTTGAATATGAGAGCTGTAATACAGTAAATAGAGATAAAAATAAATATTCCTTCCTACTCCCATCGCAAGAGGTAATATTGCCTTTGTGTTTACATGTAAAGAAATATCATCTGTTTTTAAAAATATATATGATAGCAGATGCTGCTTGAATTACTGAACTAAATTAACCAAAGAAGACTGAAAAATACAAAGAACTTTAGCATTAATAGAATATAAGCAAAATTTACTTGCAGTTTACTTAATGGTCTCTGCATTAATAGTCCTGGAAATGTACTTTCTCTCTCTATACAACACTAGAGTGAAGTAACATCTGCTTACAGCACTGAAAGGCTTCCGTACTGTTTTTATTTTTGAACAGTTGGATCTTTTTAAGCGACTTCAAAGTTTAGATGACCCACAAAGGTGGGTTATACAGGATATCTAACAGAAAGCCAGCATAAATAAACACTATGTATTTGAAGATTTGATGAATGTAAAAACCTTCTGCATTACCAGAATTCCACAAGTACACATCTATCCTATATTATCCACAGGGCCACAACAGAGACAATCCCAACAGATGACCAAAGACTCCACAGTATGAGGCTCTGTCCAGAGACAGAAGAAAATGGCAGGTGCCTTGGGTGTCTCAGTTAATAACTGTGATTTAAAGTCCTCTTTTCAGTATTCTCCTCTCCTGGCAGAAGAATGCAAAATTTGTCATCTGAAGTTTTTCAGTGATTAAGATGGAAACATATTCAAAATAATGAAAGTTTCAAAACTGATCAAAGTAAAAAAAAAAACAAACCACACACAAAACCGTCCACAACAATTAGGGTATGGGGTTGAATTCATCATCCAAAAGAGTGAAACCGCTTTGAAATCTCAATGCATGCATCTGACTTGACATGTACAAAATAATGGTGAGCTGATTTCTACTTTGATCAGGGACTATCAAAGGGGTTCTGTGGAGTTAAGCTTATAAATCCCACTGAAATTTAATAGTTTGGAGACTTTAAATGTCTTGGACTCAATCACAGCATCAAGTTTTACCTTTTCTTTGGCTGTCAGAAGACTTGAGCTATTTCTTCCCGGTACTTGAAAAAACAAAGGAATGACATCTAAATATAATCAACATGTGCCACCATTCAATCTCTCAATAATAACTTAATAAACACATCTTAACTAAAACCAGGTGAGTCATTTAAAGCTAATTATTTCCAATTAAGTACTTTTAAAAACAAAAGCAAAATGAAATTTTAATGTTTCTGTCTTTAATAACTATGAATACTTTTAATTTGCAACTCAGCAGTCATTTTGTCTTTTGCTGGTATTTGTGTAATACTGGCCAGCTAATTTAAACACAAAATCCCATGCTTTTCCCAACTAGATTAATTACAGACCCTCAGTTCCAATGTCAGCTTTGATCAAAACTCAGCTCAAGAAAATTTTGAACAATATATTCCAATACAAAAGAGCTCCAGAAGCATCAGAAAGTTCAAAGCAGGACTTATTTTTTTGATTTTCCTTTTCTTAATACATTGTTATCTTATCTGCTCATCAAATCCCACATACACAGAGGCTTTTGTCTTTGAGAATATAAGCACTTTATTGGTGAGGAAAAAGCTAGAATTTTCCCTTAGGCTTTACTGAAATATAATTTTTTTTTTAAGTCTATCTCATCTTCTTAATGCTCGTTTATAACAGTTTAAGGTCAATCCAGAAAGACAGTCACAATGGCTGAAGCAAACCTGCTGCCAGCCCTGCAACATCTCACACTGCGACCGTTTCTGCCCACCTGCAGCATGGCTGCTCAAGGCACCAGCATGCCCCAACGGGCACTATCGACACAGCCCTGTGCTGGAGCAGAGCTACTTCCCACTCCCCACCCTCAGGTAAAACCAAAACGCAAGATCTCAGTCAGTTCAAAAGTGGTGTAACTTCTGGCTTCTGGTACTGCACCTCGTGCCTCGTTCCACCCATGCTGAATTTGCAAGCCAGGCTAGGCCAGTGGTGCATTGGCCCTATGTCCTCCATCACTCCCTCCTCTCGTGTTCATCCTGCTGAAGCCCAGGTCTGCCTCCTGCAAGCAGAAGCTGCCTCCACCCAGACACAATGGCTTTCCCTGATTCCCCTCCCTCACTCTCAGAGGACTGTTGCCATCTTCTGCAATTCCTCCCTGAATGGTAGAGAAAGGTTCCTCTGTAACAAGCCACACAGGTAAAGGGATTAAGTGATAAAGAATAATTAAATTGATGGTCTAATTTAACACTTCACATTTTGTGTGCTTTCACTGTCTGCTATTTGAGTTCTTAATAAGAGGTTTAATACACTTTTCATGGCACTTAATACTGTGGAACTAAGCGGGCTTTATAACTAAAGGCCTGGGACCTGCTCAGCAACCTCTTAATATCCAAGCTGGCACTGCAAGATGCTTCTTTTGCAACCTCATGGTCTCTCATGGCAATGCACCTTGCCTCTTCAGGAGCTTTTCTCCGGGCCCACGCAAGCTGTTAACTTGCCCCACGCTTAAGTACACTCTCGCCCTAGTTTTAAGATGTCTCTCTCCTATCATTGCGCTCCACTCACCTTTTTCTGGCCATGCTATTTCGGCCCTTCAAGGTGTATCTCATCCTCCAAATCCCACCACGCAGAGCACAGGGAAGACTTCGCCTTCATTGCCCACATGGACTGTGACCAGGCTCTGCCCCTCAGCCCACAGCAAACCCCTCTTCTCCACAGGCAGGTCGTTTCTCCTCTGGACACCCTGGCCATTTTTCAGGTACTGTCTCAGAATAATCCAAGTTATTGCCTGCACCAGCCCTTTGGAGCAGACCAAGGATGATCAGCAGCTGCATTGAGCTGTCAAGAGCTGAGAGTGACACGTCTATGGATTAATACCCTGGCCTGTCAGGAGGACATGGATTTGCTGCATGCAAAAGATGAGACGTCTAGTCTCCAAAAAGCAGGAGTTGCTTTACAGCAGACCTCTGCAGTGCCCAGAGCACCGATTTTTTCCTGTCACTGAACGTAAACAAGACACAGTCTGGAGTGAAATATGGTTTACTAAAGCCACTGAATTGATAGAGCTTCATATTCCTCTGTGGCAGATGTTACAAATATGCAGACAGGCAGTCCTCATTGATCCAAATGGTTTGCAGAAACTCCATTTGAAAGCATATGTTTCTCTGCTTGACATTTTGACATGAATGACAAGACAAAGCCAGGAATCCAAATGCGCAAGAGCAAACTGTTCTTGTGTTGTAAAAACACATTCCCCCTGTCAAAGAGTTGGGTAAACGCTACACAACTAATCACAGCCCAGAAGAGGCGAGCGAACTGATATACAGACACAGAATACGAGGGGAAAATCAAACAGCACAGACTTAAAAGAGTAACTCACAACCCTATCTGCACAGACCGACACAATCGCTAGTTCTTCTCTCCATGTGCCAGGATCAGCCTAACCCAAGTTTCCCCATTTAGCATCACGTGGATTTAGGAAACCTTCATACAAATAATGACAGTTGCATGCAGCAACCTCCACGCCCATGGTTCATACCCTGGTGGGTATGCATACTCTGATACAGCATTTCCCCCATTTTATTTCCAAGCCTCACCACCCCTTGCTGAAGGGTAATTCCCACCCCGGCACCTTGTCCACACCATTAACACTCCTCTCTGGAGACCTTCACTCTCCCCAGCTAGTAGCCCTGCTCGCCAGGGTGTGCCTGCACCCCCCTTCCTCAGCAGCCCCTCTTCCCACCACTGCTCTGGGGCTCTCCTGTCCTCCCCCACCACCACTGCAGCAGGCACAGGCTCTCCAGGAAGCTTGTAGGAAACACTGTCAGATACCTCACTCCACACTCGCTTTCCCATCATCTCAGGGTCCCCGCAGGGCGCGTGGTCAGTATATTGGAAGTTGAAAGCTTTCATGACTAAAGCACTCTCCCAAAAATTGGTTCTCACCATAATTCAAGATGGCTTTAGAATCAAGAAAAATACTGCAATTTATGTTCCTGGCCAGCTCTTAAATGGCAGCTGAAATGCAGGAACTATTTATTTTCAACAGCTTGTAAATGCTATACCTGCCTATACCCAACACTTCTGAGGAAGCGTTTCTCCCGTCACACGTTATCCACCCAGCAGCAGCAACATAGCCAACACTGGAAACCAGCAGCCTGATGGATGGGCAAAACTCGCAACACGGCACAGATGGATACATCCCTCTCCCTCACCCAGAGGGAGACTTGCCTGCTTGCCTGTCCCTTCTGCTGGGGACGATGGGCAGCAGTCAGGACTGAGCACTGTCCCCTGGGATTCCTACTAACACACCAAGTTGAAAAAGGGTCTTCGACTGTAAAGAAAGATTTCCACCTACTGTCATGCCAGACATTTATGGGCGAGAACTCTCCGACTCAGGGTGAAGAAGTTGTTCCCATACCTCATCTCATCCACTTTTCCCTGTGCTGCTGGTGTGGCTACTGAGGGCTGTGGAACACTACTACTACACCACATCACGAGCACTTGGCATGATGAGCCTGGGTGCATGACAGCGCTACCAAATGCTGCAGTTATGTCCTTGAGATCTTTAACTGGTAAGCATACCCACTTCAGCAGATTAAAACAATGCTTTCTACACAAGACAGGGAAACATTTCCAGTGTCTGCTTAGATTTATTTGCAAATATGCATTTCAGTACTTTGGTGGGCTGGAATATTTTACTTCTGTAAGTATTTAATTTGATGGGATTGATCCAATATAAATCATATAAAAAGCACATTTAACAGAAGTCAAGGTTTTTCTGCTGATATATAGAAAAAAATACATAAATCTGGGATCTCTCTTCTCCACAGTTCATTGTCATGGTTGTATGTTCTTTTGTTCCTCTGGCTGCAATTCTCACTTGAAGTGCTGGGCTCCTTTGTGCTATACTTAACCACTTTGAAAATAAATCCATCAGAAAACAAGTACATACATTTACAAGAGGGAAATAAACAAATGAAAACTTAAATATAGAAAATCTCAAAGATTTTTCCTTTAATGAATGGGTGACTTCTTGGAATCAGAGCCTAGAAGTAGTCTGATAATTAACTAAAGCTGTTTTAAAACATCTGGTTCCACATCCCTTCACATACAGCTTGAGTTATGACATTATAACAAAACAATCAATGACAAAGAAAAAAAAAAAGCATTGTACTGAAAACAACTTGGGGGCATGTTGAGCTGTGACTTGTGGTTTCCCACTTAGAAACATGTCAGATCATTTCTACAGTACAGTTGGTTACATGTAACATATTATTCCAAAATTATTTTCTGTCCCAGCCAGTCATCCAAGTAGTTGAAGCTTTGGCAAGCTATGCAAATTTTTAAAGTATTTTTCCCCTACCCTGCTACTTCCCATATTGGGGTCTACCTACAACTGTAAGGACCTATTTCTCCCCCCCGCCTTATGTCATATAGAGACCCTATCAGATAGAAACCTTGATATCCTCAAAACTACAGAGCTTTATAACCGCAACAAATTATCTGAACAGTTACTGAGAGAGGAGACATCTTCCAACAAGCCTTACAAGAAAAGGTATTAAAAAAAAAAAAAAAGACAACTTTCTTATGGTGGTGCTCCATTATGAAGTTGCTACCAGCATTAATTGATTTCTAAGCAAGCTATCTGATATCAATTTAACCAGGTAGAAAAAACAAATAGTAATTTAAGTAGTACCCTGTAAGCATATAGTTAAAAAAACCCCATAATTAAAAAAATCCCTCTAATAAGCCTGACAGGAAACTTAAGACTAAATAAAACTCAGTAAGAGACTGAAATCTCTCAGATTACTTGCTTCTGTTATTAGTTACCTTGCAAGCTTAGAGAAGACCAGTTCCTGTGCTGCTTCCCTCCAACATGGACACTAGCAAAGCAGCACCATTATCCAGAAATCCAGAGACATATACAGCTGATAGTAGTAAGCCTCAACTCTTACACAAAACCAGAAAAGATAGAGAGTTATGGGAAGCTGAGGTGGATTTTTCCCAGCTGCAGACCTAAATAGCCATTGGGAGTGTCATCCAGCAAGCAGCCCACAGCTGCTTTAGGTGCAAATCACTGATTGAAGCTGATTTTTCCGAGCTGAGTGAGAATCAAGCCAAAAAACTGGCATCGCCAAACAAATAATTCCAACTCTTAAATAATATAAGAACTGTTTCTGGTAGAACAAATGCCGGTTTTATTTGTTTTCTAAAAATTAAGTAAAAGTAATAATTCACTGAGGCAACTGCTTGTATGATGGAATCTAGGTTTCTCATACAAGTGATACAGCTTTGCTGGACGTATGAGTTGTAACTACCCTTTTCTCCCTCCCCCTTCACCACGTGTTTATTTTTACCTTGAATTTTGCTTCTCTTCAGAGTTTTCTTCTAACTTTCTCCTTGCCTTTCCCAGGGTTGCCAAACGATGTGGATTCTTTGGGAAATTTCCAACAGGGTTCCCCAAATGTGTTGTGTTTAGATCTATGTTATTCTTTAGCTGCTCACAACATAAGTTCAAGTCAGCAAAGCAATTTAAAATACAATAAAAAGGTCTGAGCACTGCAGGTGCTGTACTGCCCAGTAACATGATTTCCTCTGAAAAGAACGCTCCACTTGCCAGCAAGCCAACAGCTTTTAACCTTTCTTAAAGGATAGGTATACCTAAACTTAACAGATTTTAAGAAAACAGGTGTTCTCTAAGCTATTTCAGCATACAGTCTAAACTCAAAGCCATGCCAAGTGCTCAAAATAGTAATAAATGTACCTCATTCCATTTCATTTTTGAGCCTGTCAAAGCATTTTCCTTTTCAGAAGATATTGTTGAATATAAGCTTATGGGAAGTAGGGCTCTCAAGCCCAATATTAAGAGCCAAATCCTCACCTACTGAAACTCTGTACGGTTCACCCTTTCACTGAAGGGATGTTGATTTACACAGATGAGAACCCAGGTTTAAGTGTTTTATTCTATCAGCAGACTAAGAGAAAGCGAGTTGTTTTGCTGAGACTTCATCTACAGTGCAGCAATGGTTATCAAAGCAAGGCAGATATTGGGAGTTTCACTTTGCAAGACAAGTATTGCACACGTGTAGTTGTAACTCAGCATAAAAATGTTCTATCAAGTTTCAACTCTGAAATTAAAAAGCACAGTTACTCTATTTCCATTGCAATAGGAAAACATGACATACTAAGAAATAAGAGCAATGCATTCTTCAGATTGCAAGCAGATTGCCCGTGGATTGCAAGCAAATAGAAGAAACGGAGTCACATTTTTGTATGAAAATAAAGTCATTTCTAAACTAATGGATCAATAGAACAAGATGCACTACAAGTGCTGGGCCACAGATATCACTTTCGCGAAAGTTCATCAGCAAAAGAGCACGATAAAAGGAAGGTATAGGCACTCAATTTCCGTCTCATTTGCAACCACCTTTGCAATGTAAACATCTTGGAGGAGCAGGAATATTTGGGATCACACATTATTCCCTTTTTTAAGCACACTCGGGGAAAGTTCTGTTTGAAAATCAAGGGCACAGTTTGGTCTTCAAAGTTTTCAGGAACTTCTGCAGTTTTTCTACTTCATCTTGTCAGCTATTAAAAGTGAAGGGTCAAATCTGCAGGTGCTGTAAATAAGCACAGCTCTGTGAGAGCTTTGAGCTTCTGCTCATTTACACCACATGGAAATTATATTTCTCACTTCTTCTGTGAGTAACTGCATGTATACATATATGCATGAGTGTGTGGTGAATACATATTATGTAGAAAGTGAATAATGTGATCTGTCAAAATGAAGATATAAATATAAAACAGGAGACAGAATATGTAAATAATACATTCTGCATTTACTTTGAAAACTGAAATTTATGGGGAAAGAAACATTGTTTATGTTCAAGGAGAACGTGGTGACTTGCTTAAATAATCTAAAACCAAACCACCATCACATGAAAGGTTTAACAGCTTCCTGTCATGGTTGAAGGGCTCAAGCTATGACTTGCTAACTTTTATATAAACAAATAATTACTAGGCAATGACGGATCCACTGTGGATTCCTACTTTTACAGTATAGACCCTGGTGCAGCAAAGCACTCAAGATGGTTAACTTTAAGCAACTGAACAGTCCCAGGGAGTTTGGTAAGCTCACTCATCTGCTTAAAATTCGCCATATATTTAATTTGAGACGTGCATTTTAACTCCATCATTAATCAGCAAACCACTTCAACCTGTGCATAAAGCAGTTGCTTTCTATAGGGCTCACACACATGCTTAAATGCTTTTCTGAGTGAGGACTATGTGGTTTGATTTTTCAAGATTCTGATCATCTTAGATGTAATCCTGTAGAGCATTCAAACAGGTGAGTCATATTCTATACATAAGAATCAGTGAGATCCGACATTGTTTATAAGTTAAACCCCACTTCCAAACTTTACAGCATGTGGCAAGACTAAGCCAGGAGGAGAACATTGAATACAGAGAATGTTAATCCCCCAAATATATTGTATTCACAATTTATCCTACAAATGCAGTTGAGTTTAAAATATTTGGTACAGTGGTTTAGATTATAATATTGAAAAGATCTAATACGTTTTGTGAAAGCAATAATGCCTCAGTAAAGGAGAGTTTCAATCCCCTCCTCTGAGCTTTTCTACAGCTAATAAATAGCCTGCTTTGTGGGGAACCGGCAAGGGAGCAGCTCACACCACCTCTGACAAGCTTGTTTGCTATGACATTGGTGCAGAGCCAGCAGCAGTGGCTACGCTGTTGTCACCAGCAGCTCACAACAGCTCTTCACCATCAGGAAGGGAGGACGTGGCTGGGCATTTGCCTCATGCTGTCGAGGTGGCCAAGTGAGCTGCTCACCCTCCCGTGCTCTGGAGGATGCTCGAGATGAGGTGGGATGGCTTCCTTGTTCCAGTACCGCTGGGGAGGGAGTACCTGCTCCAGCCAAGCCCTAACTTACAGGTCGCACCCTCGTAGCTGCACAAACATCTCCTTACACCTCTTCTGAAGTATGTTCCTCTGCAGCTCCTAAAATCTTAAATTGGTAATACGAGTGAGGAATTTTTCCAATGCAAATAGTTGCATTCTCTCTCCTAAGCATCTTTACAGATATCTAGGTGTGCACAGTCTTTTTGTGTGGCCATTTCTGCCATAACTAATTGGTGTATGTATGGTAGGTGGGGAAAAAATCAGGGGAAGAAATGGCTATTTTTTCCTGCAGCCATAGGTTATTTTAAGATAATGATGAGAAAAAGTATGACAAAAGAAAAAAATCCCAAGCTTGTGTGGGCCAAGTCTCTAAATAGGATAAATCTAGTCAGCTGACTAAAGCATTATTCATTTTTAATTAGTTTGAAGCAAATAGTGCAATTTGTGCCAATCTGCAAAATCATCTTCATGATTGACAACAGGGACAAATTAATCCCTAAAAGAGTATTCCTTCTGTAAGCTCACCATCAACATTCCTCTTTTAATAAGTAGTATGCTGAGTATGCTCTTCCATTAGGCTGTTTTCATATCACAGTTTGACTTTTCTTCCCTACAGCTTAAACCAGAAATGTAAAAATTTGGGGACTTTTATCATCTCATAAATATACCTGTTGTGTAATTAGGGAAATTAAACTAGGAGCAGTCAATGGAATGTTTATTTATCCAAAAACCTGACCCAGATTGCCTGCTGACTTTCTTGGGATATGTGAATACATTTTTACCCCTGTTCAAACATAATTTTTCACCTTAATGTAGGCAGTGACTTTGCTGCACCGAGATCTACAGCCTTTTCCAAATAGCAATGTTCTAATAAAGTGAGGAAATGCAGCTACAAAGGAAAAATACAACCTAGCTATAGGGACACATTTGAGAAGACACTAAATTATCGCAATTCTGAAAGATAGTGACGGTCCACTAAGCAACAGTGAGCAGGGGGCGGGCACAGGGATCAGTTATCTTGGGCATTCGAACTACTATTTGGGAAGGAAACAATGTGTTTTGGTTTTGATTTTTTTTGTCACATTAAATTCCATTGGTAGTGTTTGCAGAACAAGACATTAAATTCGCTACACGTGTTGCTCTATCTTTGTCCTCTGATTGTGTTTCCCAGACAAACAAAAGGCATTTTACAGCCAATTCTACCAAGATTATAGACATGGCCATTAAAATTCTTCTCTTTACAAAATCAATGGGAAAAAAGCAGAGCTGTGCTTACAGTCATGAACTTAGCCTTGTCATTCAGTGATATGACTTCAACAGAGAGCGTTGCATCCGTTATGCAGCAAATTCCTTGAAATCTTAAAGAAAGAGGCTGCACCAGAGAGCACAGTCACTGCAATGCCTTTCTCTCCTGCCCGCTAAAGCTCTTCCTTGTGTCACTTCTTTCAGCCACTGGTTCCTCCCCACTTTTAGTCATGTACACAAGACACAAAAAAAAGAGCTGATCAGTTTTTCTTGAAAGCTTTCCCATTAAGCTGAAACCTGTTGTTTATCAAAGCATTTATATGTATAATATATATGTCATATATATAACATATGTAATATATATTATATATATAACAAAACACAGAAGGTTAAATAAAAAGAGCCACACAGCACAGCAGACATGTAAAAAAACAATTTAATAATCCTGTGCTTAAACTTAGGAACTGTGTGGAAGTTTAAATCATTGTTAGAAGGAAAAAGTTCTCTTTCATTCTTTTTTTTTAATTTTTTGTTGGATTTTAGTTATAATTCATGTTTAAAACATTTGTTACTGCTATGCTAATACCAGCTGTTAAATTCTCCGAGTGAACTGCCATCTTGACTATAAAATACGGTTCTGGGAAAAGGAGAGTTCTGAGCTTGGCGAACTTTTCTAGCAAGAAACGGGTAATTTTTCTTCTCCTTAAAAAAAACCCCAACCAAACAGTAAGGGAATGAGTGTTGAAATCCATGGAAAAAAATTGTACGGCCCTCAGTCCCAGTAACTGGTCTTCTTTGGCACTTGAGAACGATCACAAGTAGTTTGCCTTTTTATTCATATAGAACAAAATTTACAAAGTCATTCATACATTTTTGTTTGTTTTTTTGTTTTGTTTTTTACTGACTTCGAAAATTGGGAATATTCAAAATACACTTTTACCCCACTTCATTCTTTCATTATTTACAGGTATATACAAGAAAAACATAAGAGTTCATTTTGTTTTTTTGTTTCTTTTAAATTTTGTATTAAAAAGCTCTGCTGGTTGTTTTACTGTTTGTTTTCATCATATGGATGTTCCATGCGAGGGCTCCATTGCTTCTGCAATGACTCCCCCTGGCACAGACTGAAATGACATTGGGATAGGGGTTTTCACGGGACTCTGACGAAATAGTCCTCCATTTGGTGACCTGTGTTTACACTGTATGGAGGGCATGGTAGCTGAGCTGCTCAGGGGCAGCGGCAGGTTGCTGCCGGAGGCAGCTGTGAGTGTCCTGCTGGCACCATGAGTTGTCTGTTCTGGTAAAAAGGTGGTGACAGAAAGTTGCGTGTTCTGGTATTCGCGTACCGGCTCCAGGGTCTGAGTTGGTTGCATGCCACCAATCTCCAATGCTGAGATTTCAATGGACGCTGGAGAGATTTGCTTGTGGGCTATGTCTTCATCAATTAAACTGTTCATGCGTCTGTGGACCTGTTCCAAGTTCACTTCTTTGTCCTAGTGAGGAAGAAACCAGAACAATCAGTCCAAACAAAATCTGCAATCCTGTCTGGCCCCCCTCCATTCCCCTGTGTGACAGGAGTTGCTGTTGACTCATTACATTGCTTCGATTTCACCTGTGCCTATGCAAAACCTCCAGGTCTGCCCAACATCTCCAGCTGAGAAACACATGCTGAAGAAAACACCAGCTCAATCTCAACTTGCAAAAGCCCCTGGTGCTGTCAATCCCATCCTCCTTGGAGGTGAACCGATGGCTCTGGTTCAGCTAGCAGGAGCTCGCACCAGGGACCAGCACATCCCACAAGCCCTTAGCTCACCTTGCACAGCCCAGAAAAAAAACATATGGCAGGCAAACAAGTGAGCTGGGACTCAAAATTCCAGGGAGCAGCTCAACACCTTGAAATCACAAGACAGCCCACCACTGTCTCATCTAGCTGCAGCGCTTTTTCTAAGGAACATGTCAGTAAAACACTACGCACAGCCTAGCTGACTCCAAGGTAGTTGCTTCATGTGCCAAAGCCTATTGGCAGGGGGTTCTGGTGGTTAAGAAGTCCTCCCTTCCCAGCAGGAAGCCCTGGGTCACGTATGTGCCCCAGACTATTGACCTACTGGAACAGCACTGAGAGACCTACTGTGGGCAGCCTGGCGAGGGGACCACTCATTTGTGTTTTGAACAGTTGTATGACCAACTACAAGCTGTCTGTCATCTTGGCACGTCACCTAGTAAAATTTTATGTCTGTGGTCAGAACTTGGGGAAGCAATGCTGGTCTTCAGCAAATGCATCACCATCTTCTGAGAATGCATTGGTTAAGGGTCCTAGCGTGGGATCCTGAACGGACTTTCAGCACCACGTGCTCAACATGTTTTAGCTTCCAGGAGGAAATACAACCAAAGAAGTTGCTTTAAAACCTGAAGCAGCAAAGACCTGCAACGGGCTGTTTATCACCTCAGCGCAGCATTCAGGATGCTCAAATCGGAATGCAACAAAACTGGCATGGCAAAGGCAACCACCTGGGATGCCATATGACTGAATTTCAATAGCTAGCATTTTAGTGTCAGTAAAAAGGTATTACATTATATCATTTCTCTATATTTCATAAAGCACAGCTATGATCTGCGGTCGTACTTGTTTGATGCAAGAGTAACATACAGCAGACTAGCAGCAAATCTTCTATAAAAGCCTAGCAATCCTGGAACTAGAGAAATTCCCTGGTCTGGCAGAAACCTTTAATGACACTGAGCGGCCAGCAGAATCCCAGAATCCTAGGAAATAGGACTCCTGAAATTTTTGTGTTCCAGTAATCCTTAATTGCCCACAGATGTTCATTAAACCAAATACCAGTAGCCTTACAGATGCTCTGATTCATGCAAAATAGTAGGCTCTGAGAACAGAGAAGTGTAAGGTGTCACTGCCACCAACTCCTCATGATCTTTTGCCACTGGTGTTCAGTTGGAACACAGAGAATTACAATATTATTCCAGTGGTACCCACCACTATGCAACTTTCCTTTCATCTGTAAATTGACAATCAAGTAAACTCCAGAGCCCTTGATTCCAATGTCAACACCAACTACAGATTTGATTCTAACCTTGTGATTTAACACCATGTTTATGTTAGTCAAATTCATTGGATTTGCTAATCTCTGCATGGATTTGGAAATGAAATAGTGTTACATGATGATGAACCCAAACCTGCATCCTTAGCTTAGGTTAAATCAATATTGATTCCATCTGAAGTACAATTGTTCAACAATTACAGGACTGAGCTGCACATTGCACCTCCTTTGCTAATCAGTAGAAAATGAATTCACATTTCATGTACATCACAAATCCACTAAACTCCCCAAGAAGCTCCCAGGAACCCTGGGGATATCATCTTCCTCACCAGAGAAACAAACTATTTTTAAAAAATATTGCTTTGTTGGTCAAATACTTTAATCATTTGAGTTAGAGAAAGCCAATGGACAATAAATGAAAAATAAACCTTTGTGGCAGAAAGGAACCACACAATACTTGATCAGATAACCACTGCAGCTGCTTTTAAGTCCTTCTTGCCAACAGCCATACCTGACTTGTCAGGCTCTTCATTCAGTAAGTTAGACAACGCACCAAGCTGACAATAACACTGAGGCTCTTTCATAATCTCTGTATCTAGGTAAATTCATAATTTGTGGTATAATGGCCAGATTACATGGATTTAATTCATAATTTTATTTATTTATATTTCTTGAAGTAAAACTGTGGACTGGGGCCAAATGTGAGAAGTGTTCTTCGATTGTCTCCTGTTGGGAGTAAGGGGTCTACCCTACCGGCAGGCTCCCGTTGCACAGCCATCCCATCTGGCCCTGTGCTGCCAACAAAAGCTTGCTGCAAAGCTCTACTTAGCCATAAACATCAGCTATTGCTGCTTATGATGTCTAAGGAAGCTAACTCCCAGAAGCCCATTATATAATGCTTCTTTAGGTACCCTGTACTATTTCTTCTCTCAAAAATGCCACAAACTTTGATTTAGACTCCTAAGTTGGCATTGTAGTTATCTGGGAGCCATATTCTTGCTAAGCCCCAGTACAAAATAAGAACAAAGTAGAGAACTCAGGTTAGAACTGAGAAAATACTAGAACAAATTTTCCTAAATAATACTTTGGAGAAAAGTTCAGGACTCATTTGGATTTTTCTGAGCTTTTACCAAATACTAATGTTTTCTTCAGATTACTTCAAGTGAAAATATACATCAACATTTTATTTGTATTCGTATTTTTTGATTGCAAGCACATCCTCAGTGCATTCCACCCTGTTTTGCTACAGGAACAAATATAATGTGACTGGGATAACTAGCCAAGCTAAAGTGAAAAGCAGAGTTTTGATATTCGCAACATGCAGTCATTAACTGTTTGCAGAGGAAAAAACATTCATGAATGAAGTGTACTCTTCATTTGAAGCATCTGTGCACAAAAGGTCATGAAATTCAAAGGATGAATTAGTCCTAGTTAAACATTTCGCTTAGCTCTTTTAAGATGTAAACACGAAGAGCTGCAGGTGGGATGCTCTTAACAGACAAATCCTGGTCCAGACCAGAGGGGTTATTAAAGACCACGTCTTTTGGAAATTTTCCCTCCGCCGGCGTAACCGGATTGCCCTATTTTCTTCTGCTGTGGACAGCCCAGCACCAGGACAGCATTCCTCAGAAAACGGTGGATGTGCAGTTACTTATGTTTTACAATATAAACTTATGTTTCACCATCCTAAAGTTGTCATTACCAAGAAAAACACAATTCCTGCACATAGAAACCACATTTGATCTACTACAGAACAATTTATGAAGTAAGTAGAGAAGTAAATGCTTGGGATGTTTTTAAGAGGTAGGGGTGGGGATTTCATTTGCCTACTTCTAACCCTTTTTTCAGCATTAAGGAAAACTTTCTGGCCTTATTAAGATCAGAGAAAGCTTTTTAAAGGCTTCCAGGCCAGAAGTTCACACTATTCCTGCTTTTTGTTGCTAAAATAAAATGTTTGTAAAGGTTAAGGAAAATAACTCTGTATCTGAGGAATAATAAAAACACTTCTTTAAAGGTTCTTCCCTTTTTCTTTGTCTTATTACCTGAAGAGCAGCTAAACAATCAAATGTCAAGCTTTGTATGAAACTATCTTAATGCTAAATTAATGATTTTTCAAATGCTTTAAAAATAAAAAAAAACCTAAGATAAAAAACAGAAACTCTTGAAAAAATTAGTTTGTCATTACATGCTAGAAGACTGCCTTGAATCCTAAGATTTCCAGAACTGAATGTTTTTGGATAGATTTATTTGATGAGGCAAGATTTCAGAATATGTAAATTCTGTAAACTTCACCTTTCTTTTTCCTTTATTGGTCTCCTGGAAAATTCAGTAATAAAGCATATGTTACTGAAAAGCAACAAGGTAAATGGAAAAAAAGTTAACTGGCAATAAAGCCAGACAAACAAATCTTAAAAGTTATGATATTTTGCTCCCTTGTCAGCTCAGTGTTCTCCTCTATTTTTAGTTTTATAATTCTCATTAAATATCAGCCATTTGTTATAGTTTTTAAGCACTTAGTTAGGTTGCATTTTTTTTCATCGCCTGAGGCTTTGTTACCTTAATTGTGAAATGGTAATGTAACATTGCAAAAGATTTTCAAGCTTTCTGATACTGTAACTGTTCTCTATTTTTGCATTTGTCTATGACAAAATTAATGAATTAGAATTAATAAATCAATACAAACTAATAAATTGAGGCTTGGAGCGAGAGAATGGCAGCTGGATGGAAACAATAGGAGCCATAGTGGAGGGTGGTGTGCCGGTTTTCTAGCACAGAGACTTCCCTCACCCAAAGGAGAGCCCCGCGGGGGAAGCCTTACTGCTGCTCTTCACAAAGGCTTCTGGCTTCAGCTCCACTTAGCTCTCTGCAAGAGCTGCATGAATGAGCTCCAGATTTAATACTTCAGTGTCTGTGTCAGACATGTTACCAAAGGTTTTTTATCTTTCTTTTTTGAACTTAATACACAAAACTTAGTTAATAATATATGTCGCATCTCAGATGTTTCATGCCAAATCAACTTCACTTTTCATATATAGCTACATTAGATAAACGTATACGCTTGTTTTGCCAGAAGGACATCAAATATTTTTCCTTCCCTACCTTCATAATTCTATTTTCAATATTAATGTTGTACTCCAAATGGATCAGTTGGAGAAATTAATCAGTGAAGGTAAGAAAAAATATCGCGAGTAAGGAAAATTAATTATAAACACAGGCTTATCCTCCTGAAGCTTAAAGAAAATAGCTAACCAAACATTGCTTCTGGTCAGGAAATTATCTTATTCATAAATATCAATTTAAATGTCATTCTTCCCTAATGAGTTTGAATTCTGGAAGGGCGAACGAAGGGCATGTTTCTGATACATCCCAAGCACGTTATCATCAGTGACAGGTTCAATGACCGATCACTGACAGCAGGAGCACACTGTGACAACCCTTGGCATGGCTTTGATGGACGCTCATCAGAATTACCTGGGAACAACTAACCCTGCACAACCATATCTGCAAGAAACTACAGTTCCCTTTCAGGCCTAACCAAGTTCAGCCTCATCACGCGGAGGAAATTATGGCAAGATATAAATGCGGACAAGATGATTTACAGAGTAATCAATTTTTTTTTTTTCTCTATCTTATTTTCTGTGACTTTTGACAGTGGGCTCTAATAAAAGCATGTGGGCAGTCAGATTGAAAGAATATGAAACTACTTGGGAGGTCTGGAGTCAGTTAACATCATCAAATTTCAGAAACATCTCACGGAATGTTGGAAAGGAGCTACTGGCTGGTGTTTTCAAGGAATTGCCTACATTACTGTAAATACAAACAATTCAAAGGTAATACTGTTTATCTGCTAGGCTTGCAATGGCTGGGATTTTCCAATGGGAAGATTTTTCAGAAAAATATTTTTATTAAAGACACCAATGTAGCCTCTTGCTCTTACTTGTGCTTTCTCTGATCTGATCACAAACTTCAAGAGAAGCCACTTGAAGAGATAAAAACGTTCCAAGCCAATGAAGCAGTTTCAGTAAGGCCAAAAAGGGAGACACATGCCCAAAAAAGAAGGCCAAATATCTGCAAAAATTTGATGCTAAAACTATGCCGAAACTGTGATAAGCTGCATTGCAATCCCACACACGCAAATAAAACCACACTAGACTAGAGGAGAAGAAAAAGACTGATGGTCCCGACCCGAAATATCAAGCACTAAAAATTCAGAAATGTGGCCAATATGGGCAGACAGGCACATCCACTGAGGGACTATCATGAACGCGTCGATACCTTCCGGTCAGATGCTGATAACTGTGCCAACTATTAAAAGCCTGTTAACGCAGTTCTTAATAAGCCTCAGGAGATATGCAGAAAACGATGCTTGAGATCTTTTAAAGTAATATACTCTTAATCATCAATCATGTCGCCTTTCTGGCTGGTTGGTTTGTTTGTTTCTGTTTTGGGTGACAATATGAAGGATTACGTTTTGGTGAGAGAATGAAACCAAGACATAAATGTTAATGTTACATTTTCATTCTGTAAAAGAACTTTTTTTTAAAAATAAGGCAATTTTGTGAATAGGACTGGGGCTCAAAATTTGAGTCAAGCTCCAGGCTCAGACAGACATTTCCTCTTCTGACCTTGACCGGGTCACGTGCCAGTCCCTCTACGATCCATATAAAAGACCTTTTAACTCCTACACATATGTTAAAAAATACAAGTATCAGCGGTCATGAGACACAGACTGATGGAAGGCACACGGGTACCCAGCTAAGGCAGAAAGAAAGTCTCCGAGGCACCTCCATGCACAGACATACTGCATAACTCAAAAACAAAGCAGAGAAATAAAACTGAAACAGTGAGGTTTCCATGTTGAGGTACCCACAGGCTATTCTCTTCTCAGCTCAGCATCAAAACCCACAGCTCCACCCAGCTACCAGCTTCTGTCCGTGGGGTTTCAGGCATCATGGACTCAAACACTTAGCTTGTTAAGCAGAAATGAACAAGCAGCAGCTCTGCATATGTACATTTGTTTAAGACTATTCTGAAATCCTGTATTCACCCAGAGTCATTATCATTACTTTCAGCTGCAGCTACTGCATATGTAAAGCTGCAATTTTAATTTATTCCAGGAGGCTCTGACAAGGTGGCAAACCCATACATAATTGGCTTGCTCAAGAAGAAAAAGCAGTGATGATAAATGTAATAGATGTGCTGTAAAACAATGAAAACACAGTATGGTGTTTTATTAATACAAATAACCCCTTTTTAATATAACTCACTTCACCACACTCCTTATTCTAGAGATTCCGCAGTCAACAATGAAGTGATATGCAGACAGACATGGAAACAGATGCAGCGATGATGTATGCTTGCTGTCGTTAATTTAACACAGGCAACTGACCTAGTCAAATAGCACTTAATGTTACATAAAATTTGCTGAGTGGTTTCTGAGTGTACTCTGCTAGATGCTGGTTTGACCGTAACAGTATCTTATTAGAAACAAGTACAGATGCATCTCAGGAGTGTACTTGAAAAACTACATTTACAAATAGGCCCAACTCTGCAATCAAGCTTCTGCTGTTATAAGTGGAAACTATACCATGTATTTTAAACTACCAATTAACTAAGCCATCATCCATAAAACAGCTGTTAGAAGAATGCATTGAGACTGACACCAGTTGAGGTCCAATAGACTGTTATCCAACTGAAGGGAGAAAAGAAATGAAAGAATTTAGCAATGTACTAATTTCATTCAGTGTGTAATCATCTTCAAAGAAACAAAACTTCACAAAAAAATATGTACAAGAGGCCACCTTATTCACTAGGGGGAGCTCTCCTTCACCAGAGAGTAGAAATTCCTCTATGAACAGACAGTAACACTCTTTCCTCTCCTAAGTAAACCTGGAAAAAAAGTGAGAACTAACAGAATACTGCAAAGATCATGTTATTGTGATAGAAAATTGTTTCAAATACATTGCCAAAGTTTATTTTCACCAACCCACTGTCAGAAAATATCTATAATTGGTGAAAGAAACTATTACCAAAAACCTAGAGACCAAGGCGGGGGG
>Ga0065711_1007071_pt1 | contig 29536 bp, 27 predicted proteins | sample Hoacrofraction12_FD_59098 | JGI IMG/M metagenome (GOLD analysis project Ga0065711, IMG submission 59098) | Hoatzin crop microbial communities from Cojedes, Venezuela - Epithelial fraction 12 v2 (version 2) | ecosystem: Host-associated > Birds > Digestive system > Esophagus > Crop | place... | reverse complement strand
ATGCTCCAGTCCCCTCACCATCCTCGTAGCCCTCCGCTGGACTCTCTCCAGTAGCTCTTCATCTTTCTTGCACTGGGGAGCCCAGAACTGGACACAGTACTCCAGATGGGGCCTCACCAGGGCAGAGTAGAGGGAGAGGAGAACCTCCGTCTACCTGCTGGCCACACTCCTCTGAATGCACCCCAGAATCCCATTGGCCTTCTGGGCAGCCAGGGCACACTGCTGGCTTATGGTCAAGATTGCTCAGAGAAGCTGTAGCTGCCCCCTCCCTGGCAGTGTTCAAAGCCAGGTTGGATGGGGCTGTCTTTCCTCTTTTTGCTTCTGAACTTCATGCTATCCCCACTCCGAAAGCTTGTTGTCAGTTTGTCTCCCAAGAGTGAGAGCTATCATCGCGTATCTCTGTGTTAACAATTTATGCAGAGCCAGATTTTGGGGTTGGGGAATTAACTTCGAAAGGAAATGACATGAAGACATATCCACACTGTGAGACCCTACAATTGAGGAGATGTGGCTATTTTACGGTACCTGAGGTCACAAATGTATCCCTGCATATATTTGGATAGTGAAGATTTACATTCACCCTCTCATTCCTCTTGAACCCCTTGCAGAAGGCTCAAGTCCATTCAGGGTTATTGACTATGTGCTCCAACAGATATGGTCAAAAGGCTAGGAATAATCTGATATGCTCTAGTCACACACCTAGTGACATGGTAAAGGATTAATTTCATTTAATTTTGGCTATCTGAAAGGTGTCTCGTTTAAGTGAGTCACCCAGACTCCAATCCCTTGGAGTGCAGCACACTCCAGAACAATTCATCCCAGCTTAAAGAAGGTGTGTGAAATTGGTGAAAAGAATCGCACAGTGCAGATACACAAGTATTCATGACTATAGAAGGAGCCTGTACGATGAGCCTAGACTGAAAACCAAACTCTGGGACAACTGATCTTCTCTCTGCCTCAGTTCACCCATCTTTAAAAGACATAATATATTTAAAGCATAGTAACAAGGCAAGATAATGAGCAAATAATATGTAAACATTGCTTGCCTGATAAATGCTGTTAGAACAGCCAAGACCAATCTCGTCCAGCTAAATGAAAAAGATGTGAACATAGCACATGGAATTCTTCAGGCAGCTAATCAGATATTCATGAAGTGTAAAAATAGGAAATCTCAACACGATACGCTTTTCCTTCATTACATAAATAGACACATAAGTGTTTTAGGGTGCACAGTTACCAGCCTGTTGGTTACTGCTGGTCAGAGCTAGATGTCAAAGGTCCCATTAGCACAGCATTAAGCTGAATACTAGACCTCAGAATCAGATATCTTGACCTTACCATCAGAAACCGCCATGTAATATTTTCTTCAGAGATACCTGAATGTGGGAAGACAGATTCTTACCTTTTTTTATTCCACGAATCAACACTTGCTTCATAGCATAGCACCCCTGAACAGCAGGGTCTGAAATCAAACTGAACTTTGTCGTTCTCATTGAATAGGTGCTTGGTTGGATGTTACAGCTTTCCAAATACCTTAGAAACTGCCACAGTATTAAATGCGACAGCTCATTTTTTCCTCTTTTTAGCTCAACAGCATCAGAATTCCCCAACCAAGTTTAGATAGCACAGCAGTTATACACCTGTATTCAAATTTTTTTTTTTTACCACGGAGTAACTGCACTTTGGAGGTGGTGGTGGGAGAAAAGAAATATTATTCTTCCCAAATGGTGACTAGAGTCGGTGACTTGTTTACATGCGAACTGGAACTGCAGCAGAGCAGACACCACATGCAGTTCTCTTCCTAAACTGAAGCAGCTTTTGCCTAGGAAATGCAATGCCATCGAAATAAATCGCCATAAAATTAGGTAACTTCACCAATATTTCACTTCGGGTCCTATCTCAGCTACGCTGCACCTGCTGCTACTGCTCCGTCACTGGAAACCTTTGCTCAGATCGCATGTGGCAGCTGGAGGAATTCTCCAGCCTGCTTATTGTATCAGCCTCCCCAAGTAAAGCTCATCAAGACAAAGGTCCCTGCTTTCAGCCCAGCCACCATCAGTTCACAGGGTCCTCCCACCTTTCTCATGTCAGAGGATGAGAGAGGACACGGCTTTGTTGGTCTCCACAAAAGGAAGGAGACTGTATTTCCAGGAGGAAGCATTTCCCCTTTTCCTTGTAGATTTGTTTTTGTTTATGGATTTATATATTTTACTTTAATGCAAACAGCTTAAGAAGCTGAAATCAAAGTAAGATGTTTCAAGTTTAGTGAACATCTGACTGCCCCTGAAATGCTTCATTGTGTGTGTGTGTAGATGTTCCTTTATGGATGTTGTTGGTTACTAGAATGAAAATACACTTCACACTCTGCCAAAAATGTTTAGACCACCTATCTACTTCCCTGCAAAAGCCAGCATACCCACAAGTTACCCTCATGTCTCTGTAGACTCCAATCTATGGAAGGAATTGAATACTTGCTGACTCTCCCCCCAAAACTTCAGCAAGGAGAGAGAGGGAGAGATGAGTGGTCTTTATTTGCTAGAAGAGGTATCCTCATAGCAAGAATTGATAAATGCCCCTTAAAGAAACTAATGCTTCTGGCAAACAGAGGTCAGCGTGCAGATGGAGCACTCGCAGCGCTCTTCGTACAATGAAGCAAGGTGACTGCTACGTGTGCAGCTTACACGGTGTTTTCTGAGCACCTCCCGGTGGGGAGAAGACATATGTGCCTTACCCCATGTTTTACTCGGTTATCATTTTACGCTCGTTCCAGCACAAAATGAGAACGGTACAGAGGAGATACATGTTCATGCCATGCTCTTTCCCCAGGACTCTTCTTCTCTCTCTCTGTTTTGATCTCTCCATAACATCTCATAACACTAGTGCAGGCTGTTGGCTTTTTGTGGCAGATGCCAAACCTTCTGCTGTCCTTGGGCAACAAACTTACCATGGCAGTACCTCAAACAGCAGCGCTACCACACGAGTACCTGCTTTCTGGGGAAGACACACCAAGGCCAAAACAAAGTGAAGCTTACTGGTCACAGTGAACTGGGTAGAAGTCCTGCTTTCATCAGCCAGGAAGGCAATCTCACCAGCATCTTCCATCTTACACTCTCGGATGATCATGGTATGTTGCTTTCCAGAGCATGTGATGGAGATTCGGTCACTGGGTTTCACTTCTTCTTTATTCTTCAGCCATCGGATGTTCTGGCATTCATTGTCCAGCTCCACACAGAAGATGGCTGTATCGTTTATGAAGACTGCAGTCTTTCGCGGAAGTTTTTTAATGATGTTCCCTTTAAATAAGAAAGTAATTATGATCAACAGATATTAAAGTCTCTGGCAACACTGGACCATCCAGACTGCAAGAAGACTAGTCAACAGCTCTCAATTAAAACATTATAGACACTATGCAGACACCCCTAAATGAATTCCTAGGCTCTGAGTTCTACAGAACAGATAATCCCAAGGACTCATTTCAGCCTTCAAAGAGAGAAAAGCAATCTTTGACTACAGACGATCATGTTTCTAGCCTACCATGCAGAGTGCTGTTGGGTAAACACAAGGCATGCGGCCTTGCCAAAACCAGATTTGACAGTGATACGGCTTTCATTGCCTGTATATGCTTGGAATTCAAACTAAAACTTTGCTAAAGAAGGACAGTCTTAAACCAGACAGGTGTCTCGTCTGTCTTCAGGGTTTTGCCTCCATCAAAGTCACCAGTAAGTTCCATAACCAAGATGGCAAACACACTAACCACTCGAATTAATAGAAAATACGCTAAGCACCTCAGATTTCTTCTTAGAGTCTACCCAGAAATTCACGTGGAATGAACTTTACTTATTTGTGTCCTTTCCAAGTGATTGTGATGATTATTACTTGTTAGAATAACCTCAAAGTTATAAGATGTGACTAATCACAGGAAAGCTTGGATGAAGCATCAGGAGACCACCCCTGTTGACAGATGGTGGCTGGTTCCAGCCCTGGAAGTACTCCTGCGAGGCAAAAGAGCCCTCACCCAGGCAGCGCACCTAGAGCTATTTAATAAGAAGCAATGCTGAACTCCTTCATGGAGCAACAGATAAGGCACACATTTCTTCAGTAGAATTCAAGACCCCAGTTCTCTGCTCATCCTCTCTGAAGCTTGGCCATGTGTCTACTCCTTGCTGCCCTCAGCAGTGTCACTGTCCTTGCAGCCCTTTTCATCCTGTCAAGCTCTTCCTTTTGCCCTACCTCACCCTGCTCTCTCGAATCTTCTCACCCCAGGGCAGGCACAGGGCTCCCCCAGGAGGAGACCCTCCCAGGAGGGTCTCCTTTGCTCCTCAGAGCTCCACCCAACTCAGTCACTCTCTTTTTAAAGGAACGTCCCATAGTACCATAGCGCAAACAAGTAAAACAAAAGCCAGCTGTCCCGCTGGGGCCAAACACACTTGCACTGCTTGGCTGGTCTAGACCTAAAAGAACTTGCAAGAAAAAGATGTCTATCTGATTCTCCCACGTCTCCAGACTAAATTTTCCCTTCTGCCGCTGCCCATGTGCACTCTCCACTCTTTGCTAATGATACAAAAAGGAATTTTCACAAGGATATGTGGTACCCAGATGTCTTGCACCAATTTATGCAGCAGAGAACATCTGGTTTCACTGGGAGTGAAGTCAGGCTTCAGCTGAGACAGGACAAGTGCAATGCTGTTACTATTACAGGTCTTCAATCCATGCTACAGGAGATGTCAATGGTTCTAGCATAAGCATCATCAAAATAAAAATTAGAGGTCCTGGAGTTGCATGGGCAGGTTCTTATTCATACAGCAAGTTATGGAGTTCAGAACCAATGGCCTCTTCTGTAGACGTGCCTGTGTCTGATGGGCATGTCTACTGGCTGTGAGACCTACACCATACCAAGCTCTACATCTACCTGCACTTCAGTCCTAAACTACCAGACTCAGAAGACTTGGACATGGATCTATACCCACATTTTGCCCCTTTCTCATCAGCTTTCCAAACTGCAGATAACAGCTCCAGATGTCAGGGATCAGACACCATACTGGTGCTGAGCACAGCCTGCACCACGCATCGGACCATAAACCACAGCTGCCAAGCCAGCTTCCCAGGGTGGTCAGTACCACTCAGACAAGATTCACCACTGTGTTTTCCAGACACCAGATAAGACCTGTGTGAGGTTGTGCCAGGGGACACAACTAATGCTTGGGATAGAGTCGTAGAATGCTTTGGGTTGGAAGAGACTTTTAGAGGTCATCGAGCCCAACCTCCCTGCAATGAGCAGGGACATCTTCAATTAGACCAGGTAGCTCAGAGCCCCGTCCAATCTGGCCTTGAAAGTTTTCAGGGATGGGGCCTCCACTACCTCTCTGCGCAATCTGTGCCAGGGTTTCACCACCCTCAGTGTAAAAACCTTCTTCCTTATATCCAGTCTAAATCTACCCTCCCTTAGTTTAAAACCATTAGTCCTTGTCCTATCGCAACAAGCCCTTCTGAAAACATTTTCCCCATCTTTCCTATAGGCCCCCACCAGGTACTGCAAGGCTGCTATAAGGTCTCCCCACAGCCTTCTCTTCTGCAGGCTGAACAATCCCAACTCTCTAAGCCTTTTCTCATACGAGAGGTGCTCCAGCCCTCCAGTCATCTTTGTGGCCCTCCTCTGGCCCTGCTCCAACAGCTCCATGACTTGCTTGTGCTGGGGGCTCCAGAGCTGGATGCAGTTCTCCTGGGGGGGTCTCACCAGAGTGGAGTAGAGTGGCAGAATCACCTCCCTCGACCTTCTGGCCACGCTTCTCTTGACAGAGCCCAGGATATGGTTGGCCTTCTGGGATCATGATAAGGAAAGTTTACAGCTCAAGGACTTTGCCTGCTAGGAAGCCCCTTGAAGCACAGGGCCCCACCAGATGACGTGTGCTGTGCAGCAACATGATCTGTCCCCACTCTGTGACCCTGTGTTCCAGATACACCCTAGCAGGAAACCCAGGGACCCATCAACCCACCACACATGGCTCTCCTCTCACACCATAAGGGAATCTGCTATTCTTCACTGCACACATGTGTGGGGTAAATGCTGTTCACTTGGTCAAGTCTGGAGCCTCATGCGTGAATCTCACATTTCGTAGGTGAGACTTGGCAATCCGAAATAGCAGGACACTTTCTTACCTTGGACAGACAACTCTGCAATGGTCCTGCTGCCTTCTTTCATCTCACAGATATAGACAGCATCATCATCTGTGGTGATGTTCTGGACAGTGAGCCGGCGATAAGTGCCCTCTTCTTCGATGTTGTATTTCTTGCTCTGCCTGAGTTTGGTTTCCTCCTTGAACCAAGCCGTCTCTGTACTAGGAACAGGCACTTCACACTGGAAGGTGGCAGATTCCTTCTCCCTCACTTCAAGATCTTTCAGTTTTTCCTTGAAGGGTATTGAAGGTTCTTCAGAGGATAAAAACAGAAAGGAGAAATAAGAGTTTGTGATGGTATGGGGTAAAAGGTGTGCAAACAAATAAATCAATAGGAAAAAAATCAAACATTAACACTCTTTATTAATTATATTGATTTGTTCTGAGATGCTATCCAAACCAGTAATCAAGACTTACTACAGCAGGTGTTCTGCTTTTACGTAAAAAAAAACTTAGATCCCAGCAGAAGTATTTTTCAGGACTGAGAATCATTTAGAGTCATAGAATCATTTAGGTTGGAAAAGACCTTTAAGAACATCGAATCCAACCGTGGACTTAGTTTGTTTCTAGACACTCCTGAAAATGAAGCAGTATCAGTCTGAACTGCTGTACCCACCCCACAACACCACACAGAGGAGTTTGGTCTAATCCAAACCAACGTGAACAAGTTGGTGAAACATCAGGTTAATAAATTCTGCTCTTGTGGCCTCTTGTCCTCTAGCATGAACATCTCTGTACTGCATCCTCTCACTTAGCGATGCCAGCAAGAGGAAAGGCAGGGCCCTCCTAGACGGACTCTATATATAGCAGCAGCCACTTCACATCAGAGTAAAAGCCCTTAAAAGTAAAGATGCTACAGGTGGGTAAATAGAGTACAAGCTGGTCTTAGGGAGAATGCACAGGGCAGTAATTCTAGGTGAATGCGAGAAGCTGAGCTGGTCAGCTGGTGCAAGAACCAAAATTTTAGGGGTGCTGAAGCAGAATTTTTCTCAGTGGAGGCATCTGAAAGGGCACAGAAAATGAGAGGTGGCTGCACACACAAAGACAGACATGGGGGAAAGCACAGAAGTAACTGATGGAGGAGTTTTCTGTTCTTCCCACAAGCACCAAAGGCTCGTTGTCAGCTTTTGTGAATGACGATAAAAGAACTAGAGAAAAAGGCCAAGTCTCACAACTGCCTCTGCTTTACTCCAGCAACAGGGCTGCAATGTTCTGGCTTAGGGAGAAAGCAGAATGTAGATCAAGAATGCAAAACAGCTGCATGGCAGTAAAGGAAGACATTTCGCAGACAGAACAACGTTTAATTCCAGTGACAGCTGCACTGTGAAATCATCCTGATACCCCAGCACTTAACTAGAGAAAGGGGAGTTGCACTGAAGAGGACAGCCAGTGGTCACAGCTGTGGGACTGGTGCCACAGCCATGTCACAGACTTGGATTAGCCAGTGCTGATGCATCACTACTCATGCATTGTTAGAGAACATGTCTTGACATGTACCTTCACTGTATAATAACTACTGCACCAGCTCCCGGCCTTTTCTCATGACTCCATTCTCCCTCTCCCTGACCACACACACTCCCACACTGGTAATTTCATGTGGTCACTAGCAGTCAGCAATGCCACTTGTTAGTCTAAGAGTCAAACAGGACTAGACTTGTCTTAGATTTATAAGCCCATGCCCATGGTGACACATCCCTCTCAGAGTCACTGTGCTCTAGAGGCTAGAGAAACACTAATCACAGCCCTCAAACATCCCAGATCCAAGCTTGGATGTCCAGGAGCATCCGTTTTGTGAAATTCAGATCTGGTGGAGTCATCATCCCTGGAGGAGTTAAAAAAATGTGTACATGTGGCACTTCAGGACATGGTTTAGCAGACGTGGTGGTGTTGGGTTGACAGTTAGACTTGATGATTTTAGAGGTCTTTTCCAACCTTAATGATTCTATGATTCTGTGACTGTATGAGTCCATTACCTGGCTCCTCCCGTCTCACCATTAGGACAGGAACTGCTACAGGAGCAGTGCTGCCTGATCTGGTTTGCTCTTTACTGAACTCAAGCCCTAGAAACTCATGTGTTTTTGCAGGCCTTTCATTCCACCCCTGGCACAGCCACGACTGCAGCTGTCACACAAACGCCTCCAGTCCTTTCTAGCTGAGCACAGCCTGGAGAGAGACACCGGACCCTGAGGGCTTGACAGGACATCTGGAGGGACCAATGCTATCTACTGCCCTGGGTGTTATCCTGAGATTAAAACCTGAATGGGAACCCACACAATACCAGTAAGAACAGGAAGGTGACTGTAGCTCACCATGTTGACTTGGTTATTTTCTTAAAATATTTTTTGCCTTTCATACCCATAAATGTAAAATTTCCACTTACTAGAGTGACTGTAACTAAACTAAAGTAGATCCTTGCTGCTTTGAGAAGACAGGGAAGCTCTAAGGTAAAGAGGCTCCTAAATAACGCTACTTAGACAAACTTGACTTGCTGTTTTGGGGGGGACAGGAAAGCTCTAAGACAGAGGGACTCCTAAATAATTCTACTCCAGACAGCTCAGCCTTGGGAGGGCAGATGCACCAAGCCTCAGATATAAAGAGGCACCAAGAGGGCAACAAGACCAAAGCAAAATAACCTGGAAGGACACGGTATACATGATCTTAGAACTGAGTTTGCGCAGAAACAAAGGTCAACCAACGGACACTGTGATGAGGAGTATAAGCCTTCATCTTAGGATCTGCAAAGACCACCCAAGAACGCTAACAGACATGCGTGAAACACATTAACATATGCTAATTAGTGCTTGGAAAAGTCATGAATATGCTAAGCATTTATCAGAAATATAATGAATATATTTATTGTGATTGTATTTAACCTGAAATGACAGTGTTTGGCGCTCACATTTGGAGAAGAGATCCCCCGTGTGCCCAGCACCGTAATAAAGAATACCTGCTTCATAGTCTTCTGACTATTGAGTCTCCAATTCTGCCTTTTCATGGCATGACCTTAATGCACCTCAAGTCAAGTCAAGTCAAAGTCTTGCCTTGAAAAGCCTTCAGCTGCAGCTACACAGACCTGCTCTGGCTACACTCCATATATTAATTATTCTTTTTTTCTTTAACCAACAGGCTACTCAGACTCCTGCCTTGAAATCCTGTATATCACCTCTGCAAGAACCCCATGCAGTCAGGGGGAATGAAGCAGCTGTAGTTCCCATGCCACGGGAGCAAGCAAGATGAGCTCAAGAAAGCCTTAACTAGAAGGATGCTGACCTCCAGGAGCTGGATGCAGTGTGGCTGTGTGAGATTGGAGGGTGTCTGGATCTGACACTGACAACACACAGACATGCCCGTTCCATTTTCTTGGAAATGCTTCATTTCCAAGTAGGAAATATGCAATGCACCTGAGAAGCACACAAGTGTATTCCCATACTTAAAGCAACTGGCCACATCATTAATCCCTCTTCCTTTACAGTCACTAAGCAGTATCTAAGTTTTTTTTTTTTAAAACAAAGCAAAAACCTGCTCTAGGAAAAAGCTCTTAAATGCAGAAATGCAGAAGAGTTGGTTGGTCCCTTCCCACCCCTACCTTTCTGTGATTCTGTGTGATTCTTTCGTATACGCTGCAGTAACAGCACTGCTTTTCCAGCCCAGGAAAGTAGGTGCAAGGCTATCTTTGGCACCTCAGGGGTCACAGATATCCTCTGAAAACAACTTTGCTTTTGTCCCACTGACACGTGCACACACGTCTTATCTCACTCGGAACAGGGCTTCAGAGAGATATCAGCTGCCAAACAGAAACCAAGCCTGGGATTCATCCAGTCCATTGCGCTTTTTTTCGCTTTGGAGAGGTCAGAGAAGCTCCAAAACCCACCAGCCTCCTCTTCCAGAATATATCGTCATGCTCTTTACATTGTCTAGCATGTACCTGGCCAGACAGAGGGGGTTAATTTTGGTCAGGGGATTACTGAAGGACCATGGGGTTCTGGGAGTGGGCATCCCAAACAGTTCATCTGGCCCATCACCAGCCCCCTGCTCAGATCAGAGAGATGCTTGGAGAGGTGGCTGGGAGGGAACTGTCTCCAGCTGATCCACAGGCAACCCAGATCTCAAGGAACCATCTGGGAAATGCAGGTGGCTCACCTTCCTTGTCAACAGACTGATTAACACAGCCTGAGTATATCATATTTACGTGAAGAAGACTTACTCTGACAGAGGAAGCACTAAACTTTACACCAGCCTTTTGGTGTATTTTAACTAGGTAAATGTGAAAACAAATACACTTCTTCTCTCACTGGTCAGCAAGGTGAGTTGAGCAGAGACCTCTGTTGCTCTCTTTCACCCACGCTGGCCTGCACTCTGTCAGATTTTGACATTTATAGTGCAAATTCTCTAACTTAGGCATCCTCTCTTATGTATTTGCACAGCACCCAGCACAATTCAGAAATATTCTGTGTTGTAACTACTACAGGCACATCAGGAAGAGCTGCTGCAGATAACTATGTTATATTTGATCTGACAGACTCCATAAATATCAACTGCCTATTTCTGAATGCCTGTGTGTCACGTATTACCCTTCCACAAGGTAATGCTCATCTTGAGTATGACTCTAATATGGAAGATAAAGCTATCAACCATTTTCTTTACTACTCAAAATGTTCATAATACCTGAAAACATCCTTGTAGGATAAGGAAAAAGTGTGTTCAGCTGAGGTTACGTGTGACAATTCTCACAGGGACCCTTTGTTGCAGATAAGAAGTGCCACCAACTCCCATCTCCAGTTCCTATAAATATCAGAGCTGATTAGAAATTATTTAACACTAGCAAGAAAGGTGATTTCTGATCGTTCTGTTCCAAATCTCCTTTGAGAAAATCTAGGTGGTTTGTGGCAGAATGACTGGAGTGGAAACATGATCTGCTCTGCTGCTTTTTGGCAGCCATGGTTTGTTGCTTTCCTGACCACATCCTTTCCCAAGGATGCTCTCCCAGCTGGGCTGTGTCTCCCATGATACAAAGCACTTTCATCTCTGCTTGAGCACTTTCAGCTCTGCTCAAGTCCTGGGCACTACGGAAGAGATAATTCTGACGCAGCTGACACAGGTTGCAGTGAGGGAGCAGAAGCAAGTGGTACCTGAATCATACATCTTGAACGCTGGAAGAACAGTTGAAATGGATGCCACTTCACACAGAATCCAACCAGAAGTATAAAACAGTGCTTTTCTGATCGCTTCACATCAACCATTATCTAGAAACCTTTACTTCCGTGAGAGCTCAGTGGTGTGAATTTGAATGACAGTTCTTCTTTGTCCTTGTAACACCTGGACTCCCAGGCCATGGCTCATTTTCATTAACTCAGAGTGCCCTGAGACATTATTAAAATTCATCCCTAGTATCAGTATGTTTTGGTGTTTTTTTTTTGGACTTCACAGTTTTTTCTATTAATCTGTCCTTATCCAAAGCAGAAATACTGATGAAGGAACATAATGAAAGCAATAATGTTTCTAAAGAAGGCAAAATAGGAGATAAAATAAGAGATTTACAAAAACCTGCCTATTGGGAAAAACATGAGATCGAAACAGCAAAGCAGAAGCCCGAGGGATCATGGAGCAAGAGCAGCTCATGGAGTTCGCAGGGAACTGCAGGATGTTCGATCAGATAAGAATCTGGTTGCTTGTCTTGAGAACATATTTGCCCGCACTGTCATAGGCTTTTTTGTTAGGTCCATACCAACAAAACTAGCAATGAGATGATGTTATTTTTTAAAAGCAGGTTCTGCTAACACATATTTTTGCTAAGAATAGGTGCAGCCTGCAAAGAAGTCAATGTTTCCTTAACCTTCTCAAGCCATATCTGTCTGCTTGACCTGGTCATCTCTTTTGCCCACATTTCCCCTTGCCTATTCCTGTCCTCTCACAGGCCCTCCATTTATTATTCCAGAGGCAAGTTTTCCCTCTACCTAGCAAAAATGATCCAGTGAGAGTAAGAATATGGAGAATCCTTCCAAAGGGAGCTATCTGAAGGTGCATGGACAAGCTTCCACCATCTTGTGCCTTTGGTCTTCTTCCTAGTTACTGTGATTTCCAAGATTCCTTTCCACCTCCACATTTCTCAAGTTCTCTTTCAGATCTCTAATGTGATGACTGTGACAGCAGTCATCCAAAATCACTTCAGGTCAGACAGGAATAAAGTGGCCTCAGCGCCAGTCTGTTTTTCCAGTCTCTATCCTGTTTGGCTTGCAACATTTAACCTTTTCATACAGTATCTGATTACTGTATTCAGGGACTCAGATGAATATTACTTGGCCCAGGCTCAAGGATGGAGACCTGTACACTGTTCTCGCTAACTTTACACTTGGCCTCGGGACTTATCCAAAGCCTTCAGGAAATTCAAGTTGGTTATTCGTGTTCCTCTCATCCTGGCTGCTTTTTTGGTTTGGCAAAAATCATGGAATGGTTTAGGCTGGAAAAGATCATTAAGATCGTCAAGTCCAACCATTAATCCAACACTGTCAATTCCACCACTCAACCATCTCCCCAAACACCATGTCTTCACATCTTCTAAATACCTCCAGGGAGGGTGACTCAACCACTACCCTGGGCAGCCTGTTCCAATGCTTGATAACCCTTCAGGTGAAGAAATATTTCCTAATACCCAGTCTAAACGTCCCCTCATGTAAAGGTTGGCTTTTGGGCAGTATTTTCTTACTTCTTTTACATCTCACATTTCAGTGCATGGCTTGTGATTTTATCCCTGCTCTGAATACTAGAATCCAGCACATGTCCGAATCGGAGTAATCAGCTCTTTGTTTTGCTTAACTGAGAGAGAGTGACACTATGCCTTGTAGCCTCTGCTTTGAGATTTACATCTGCTTCACCACCTCTCATTTAAGAACAGCTCAAAAATCTCTTCTTTTCAGCTCAATGATCTTTAAGGCATGGGTTCAGCAAATGCTTACAGATATGTTGAGTCTTTCAGTCTAGGATCTAGATTGACAGAATATAGGAGGCAAGCCACAGCAGGGATTTGACCTATGCCCTGTCCTATGCCCTGAGAGACTGCTGAAAGCCACCTTACAGACAGGATGCTGGGCTAGGTAGTCTTTTTTTTTTTTTTCATTATTGCCTTTAAAAGACCCATAAATATTCTCACTCAGATTCTTGCGTTGAAATTCTGTGAACTAAAATGCCAGAGCATATTTAAACCCATGAAGCTTGTCTTTCCTGGTACCTGTGTCTATAGACACACACCGTAGCTGCAGCATCACAGGCTCTATCAATATGCTATTACCTGCAGAAAGTCAAGCACAGCAGCATGGTGCTTGCTAAGTGTGGCTGCTTGGAGAATTGAGCCTTTTCTGCACGACTGAGCAAAGAGAAGGTTGTGTGGCAAGGTGACCTACCCCCCTAAACACAATGGCAAATGAGCTAATGGCATCACCAATGGCATAAAAGAACAGAATTAAAAGCTCACTTCATTACTACATCATTCTGAGCTGTCTCTGGAGGGCTGAGAAGGACTACTGGTGACACAAAGAGAGTCATTATTCAGGGCCTAATTATAACCAACACACTTAGATTTTCCATGACAGCCTTGGCCTGGTCAGAATGTCCAACGTGCTATAGCGTAACAAAGAATCAGAGCATAAACATTTCCACTTAAGCCTTCTAACTCACAGGTGTCTCTTGACAACGGACATTGATAAACCACCTTTTCCCATTGGGGCTTGCTCCCAGACCTGCTGCTTCACATGCTTTCCCTGTGTCCTTTGGAACAGGCTGCACCCACTGGGAATAATCAAGGCAGCACGAGCAGAGGGGAGGGTGTTTGTCTTTGCAAGACAGGTGTTGGGCAAGTAACGGAGCTTGAGCTCCTCAGAGTGAACGCCCACTCAAGGACCAGGCTTGGTCTTCAGCTCTGAGTCCCGACTCATGAGGTAATCGCAGCTTTATGGACGAGGACAGATGCCCTTCCCAACACCACTCAGCACCTCCAAGGGACAGCAATGAGTGGGACAAGTGCCAGTGCGTTCTTCGGCTTGGGTGTCACTGATGGACACGGGGACTGAGTCACTGCCGGGAAAGACAGTGAGTCTGAAAGGAGAAGTCCAGAAAAGGGAAACTAGAAAACCAATTAAAACCTGAGAGTCTTAAGGATGGATATGAAACACAGACCATCCCTATTCATATGGATTTCTAATTTATTTTGCTGACAATGAGAAATATCTATTTTGCCACTAAAGTGGTAAAGCCTTTTACATCTGAAAGATAATTTACATGTGCTGCCTGGGTTGCAAACTGCCTTGCCAAAGGGGAGAGCAGCTTGAAATTTTAGAGCTACCTTTGTGAAAATATGTGTGTCACGCTTTTGTTGCCATTCTGAAGAACCTGGTCTGACCTCCACCAGCATTGAGGGACCTGCTGAAGGCAAGTTCTTCACCACTGACCACAGCAAACAGGCCTCCTGGACCTAGCAGAGTCCTGGGAGCATACAAGGACTACAGGCTATCCAGGAATACAAGCTGCGAAAAGGCTGAAGAGCCTGGCAAGAGCAAGGCTGCTGGTGGGTCACTCTGTACAGGAAGACTGAGATGAACTGTAATTAGAGTTGGAGTAGGTCCCCCAAGGGATCCAGGGCAGCCTGACACTCAGATTGCAGGGAGGAATTTCGTCTACTACTGCCTAAACAGCATGTGTGAGCAGTTTGACTAAACCCTGTGGTGAATATAAACCCAGATGCGATTGAAGCCTGGAGGGTAAGATGGGGCTTCAGCAGTCCCTGATCCAGAGGATGGTAACGGATCTCTTTGATTACTATAGAACCAGGATGGATGTGAGCTTTTGAGATCTGGTTCATTACAGCTGCTCCACAACCAGCTAGTTCTACATCATCCATCCCTGACTGGTGCCTGTCTACTGCCCTTCCTAAAACCCCACAGTGATGAGACTCTCTCCCCAGGTCATCTTTTCCAGTGCTTAATGCCCTTTAAGCTGGAGGGCTCTATTCATGTCTAACCCAACCTCCTTTGCAGCAGCTCGGTGGCAGAAGTTCTGTTCGTGCTCCCACCCCAATTCAGAAGTACATTGGCTGTCCCGTGCAGGCATGTCCACCCTAGTGAGAAACATAAACACCCACCTTTGACGGTGACAAGCACGGAGCTGTATGTCTGGCCTGCCAGGTTGGAGGCTGTGCAGGTGTACAGTCCGTTGTCTGCTTGCTTGCAGAAGAGGATCTTCAGCACAAAGTTCTCCTGATCATCCTCATAGATGACATGCCGCCGCCCTTCCACAATGACCTCGTTGTCCTTCTTCCACACGATCTCTGGCTTGGGCTCGCCTGTCACGTAGCAGCTCAGCTTGGCGTGCTTCCCCTCCGTCACGCTGCACGTGCGTGTCAGCGCCCCAAAAGTCGCGTTGCGGGCCGCTTTGGATGTAAGTCCGGCCGCCCTCTCATAATCCCGGGAGAGGCTGTAGCCGATAGATGACAAACCTTCTGCCGTGGAGTAAGACTGGGCAGATGTTGAATCAAAAACGCCGTGGGAGATGTCCATCTTCCTGATCTCCTCCCGCCTCTTTTGCAAGTGAGACAACAAGGATGATGTCTTGCCACAACTGGTATCGAAGTGGCTGCTACTGCCTGGGTTGGAAGAGCCCTGAGTTTCCACAACCAGCGCAGCCGAAGCGCTGGCAGAGCCGATGGGGTTCTCTGCCCGGCAGGTGTAGGTGCCACTGTCCCCGAGCCGGGCACACTGGATGGTGAGAGCGTTTGACTCCCCGGCAGACTCAATCTGGAAGCGTCCAGCATCAGCCCGGTTCCGCAGGTGTCTCCCATCCTTCTCCCAGTTCACCGAGAGGGGAGGGCTGCCCTGGACTTTGCATTTGAACATGGCATCTTCTCCCAACGTCACTTTGATGGAGGAGGGTTTCTGGATGAAATATGGGGCTGACTCCGTTACTGTAGTCTCCTCTCCAACTTTGATGCTGACAGCTGCAAAAGCTTCCCCGATGGTGTTCTTGGCCCGGCAGATGTATTGGCCACTGTCCTCCAGGCTCAGATCATAGATTGTTAGCCTATAGAGATCCCCATCTTCCGTAGTTTTAAACCTTCCTCCAGACTGGACTGGAAGTTTATCCTTTTCCCAGCTCACAACTGGGATGGGGTTTCCAATGATCTGGCAGCTCAAGGTGGCATCCTTCCCCACAGACACCATAAACGCCTTAGGCCGGGTCAAGAACCGGGGGACTCCGCTGAACGAGCTGTAATCCATCGTGGTTTCCTAAAGGGTGAGAGAAAAAAAAAATGTCAAGAGAGGAGATTAGATGGTGCAGGCAAAGAATTGCTGCACTTCCATGGTATCAGGACTTCTGTCCTCTAGAACAGCCTAGCTGGGGCGCGTTTTAAGGGTCCTTCTCATTATGGGCAAGAAGGTCTTGGAATATTTTAGTTCTTGCAGATTTCTTAGATTTGAGCTCAGCAGCGTGAAAGTGCTGAGGGAGAAGGTAGCTCGCTTCCCCACAGGAGTCACTGGGCAAGCTGCGAGTCTTCGGGCAGTTCCGACAGGGAACATGCCGGTCCCTTTCAGCTTTGGCGCTAAATGCTAGGTAACACGGGCACATGCTGCAGCTGCATTCTGAGATGTGTCTACCCACCGAGATACCTTCTCCTTCATGCTCATCTGCTCTTCCTTTTCATCCCTCTTTTTCTGTCTTATTGCCCTGGTTCTTTTCAATTTTTCTCTTTTTTCTTGGCTTTTTTTTTTCCTTGCCTTCCCCCAGCCCCCCTTTTTATTTTAATTCTGCTTCTACAACATTCTCCATCCCTCCTGTTGCCCTCTCTGTTCATTACCCAACCCCAGGGCCCATTCTCTGAATCACATTCCCTCAGCCCATACAGTAAACCCCTTTCCCACAGGGGCCAGCCTTTAGTATGACACACAGATATGGCTGACATATTATTGATGATATTTCTTTTTATTCTCAGCTTCTATTCAGCCAAACCACTGAGATACAGCTATTTTGATGGCGATGGTAGCCAATGAGTATCTATGAGCCACATCCAGATGGTGTAGGGCCCAACGCTGCTGTGGCGGGGAGGGGTCTTTGTGCACATTTATGCCTTGGGGCACGTGCATCACTTTCCTGGGAGTGCAAAGCCATGTGAAGGAACCACCACGGGGAATGCACGCAGCTACCCACATAGAGCCAGCCTTCTCCAAAAAAGCCCTGCATGGCTTCAGGCTTACAGGAAAGATGTCTCATCACCTGCTTATTCTCAGCTGCTCTCAGAAGGAGCTGTGCACCAGCCCGCAGCTCTTTGATGAGACCAGCCAAAGGGAAGAGGCTTAGGCAGTGTTCAAAACTAAAGCTCGTGGTAACTCTGGTGCCATTGCATCCCAGGAAAGTCAAAAGAAATCAGTGGCACTAATCTTTACAGCCCTGTTCACTCACACATGGGGCCTACCCATCCCTGTGCAGCTGGAGAGCAATGCAACAGAGATCACCACCTTCAGGAAACCCCGAAGTCCACATAACACACAAATTTATCTTGCTTCTTCACTGCTCCTTACATGGACTCCTGGATGCCCCTTCCCTTCTATATGAGGAAGAACTTCTTGACTCTGAGGGTGATGGAGCACTGGAACAGGCTGCCCAGGGAGGTTGTGGAGTCTCCTTCTCTGGAGATATTCAAGATCCGCCTGGATAAGGTCCTGTGCAGCCTGCTGTGGGTGACCCTGCTTCTGCAAGGGGATTGGACTAGATGACCCTTCCAACCCCTAACATTCCGTGATTCTGTGATTCTACTAGAATGAGTCTACTTCTAATCCTCCAAGAAGCCCATTTCCATGCATTGCTAGCATTTACTTTGGTAAGCGTAGCACAGCTAAAATCCTGGTCTCAACCCCATTAGCACCAGTAACTGTGCACCCGCTGACTCTCCTGGGAGCAGAATTAGACCTGGAAATAGTGCTCTGTAAGAAAAGCAAGCATCCCAGCTCCAAGCCTCTCTGGAAGTCTTACTCAGAAGACTCAAGTGCACCATTTCTCCCCAAGCTACTACCTCTCTCTGGCTTCATGATGCCAGGTGCTCCTGTCCCAGAAAGCTCATGCAGCTCCTGTTGGAGCTACACGAAGGCTCTCTACTCAGGGGTGACTACAGTGTTGCTCTCGCATCTGGCATGATGGTATTGGGCTGGCGGCTGGACTTGATGATCTCAGAGGTCTTTTCCAACCGCAATGATTCTACAATTCTGTGATTCTGTCTGTGCTTTTTCACCTTCAAAGTGCCACAGAAAGCAAAACGACCAAGGCGTTGCGTGTTGTAACTAACTTGGAAAGGAAATAATAACCGGTCACTGCGACAGAAATATCCTTCTTAATCCTACAGCAGTCCAGCTTCCCTGCTGGCCACAAACCCACCCACTCCCTCACCCAATGGCAGATGCCCTTACTATCTCCCCCCCACCCCCAGCAGAAATCAGTAGGAGCAGGCCAAAAACCTGCTTTTATTTCTTGAGTCACCTTTTGCGGGCAGGCTTCATTATTTTTTTTCCATCCTCCTCCAGCTCCCATTGCAGTGCGTTAACATTGCTGTGCAAATCATGGATGGCACCAGGGAGTGGGGGTTGGATTGACCTGCTGCATGACCTTGGGGAAGTCGCCTACTTTCCCTGTGTCTTGGCTCCAATCCCATTTCTTCTTCATATCAGGACAGGGACGGCCTCACAAATAATTACATGCACAGTGTATATACGACAATGTACTTGCTGAAGTATATGAGAAATCATGCATGAAAATTAATAACAGATTACAATTTTTCATTCCATTTGTGCTGCTGGGGATCAAAAGACATGAATTGCCATTAAAACGAAATATTGAGAAAGTGGTGGCACAAAAATACAAAATGTTATTTGTTATAAACATTATTACCATTGAGGAGGGTATAGCTGAGCTAACATTCAAACTCCATTTGGCCACAGATCTAACGCAAAACCAAACGTAATCTTGTTTCTATATTTAACAGGAAAAATATACCATGTCCTATTCTGTCGTGTCTCTCCCTCTCCAAAGCACATACAAAGCTCTTAAGAAGCAGTTAAAGACCTTTCCCTTTAGAAGAAATTTATTCTTTCTGAACTAGTTCAGTTTGGGTTGTTTTTTGCTTCCTGCTATCAAGCAAATTTCATTATTCCATCAAAAACATTTAGAAATTAAAGAAAATGCTTTCAAAGTCTAAACCTGAAAAAAAAACAGTAATGGAGAAAAATCATTCTTAGTAAACACTAAGACCACAAAGAATGATTGACTTGAAGTCAATTAGTCCTGTAGAGTGGTCATGTTCACTACTAGTTGCAATGAATGTACAGAACTATTTTTCCCTTGGTCTCAAACTGGTCTAGAAATCTGTGAACTGGTTTGCACTTCTTTAGTCCCTCTTACTACCTTTGACCTCTGTCCTCACTTGAGCTTTAAAATGTATTTTCCATAAACATTTGCAAAGCTGCAAGCAGAGAATCTTCTTGAATGGTTAGAAGACGCAGATGCGAGCTTTGGGCTTGAGTCAAAGTACACTGAAGTCAATGGAAATTTCCACCGAGGTCAATCGACTGACAGTCGGAGTCTTCTGCTAATTTGGGGAAGGACCATTTCAATGTTCAGAGGGGGATGCTGGGATCCGAGTTCTTCTCTGGATAATCCAGCAGTAACATTCACTACATCAACTAAGAATTAACAATCAAAATACAGACTCAGAGCTCATGTCCTAATCTTCCCCCTCTGTTAGCTTGAATTTCAGGCTGCACTGTGTCATCAAAGCACTCGGATCCATCTGCAGAAGACATTGCCATGTCTCATCCTTCCTAGACCCTCAGTTGTTTCTGACAGATGTGTCACTCTGACTCACTTCCAGCTTCAAATCCATAGCATCAAAAAGAGCAAAAAATAAAGATGCTTCACTTCTCCTTCCAAGTGGACTCTGCATAACATGGAGAAGAGCCTGGAGCACAGAGATGGCTATAGCCACAAGAGGTGCCTGCTTGGGAGGCAGCCAGCGACCTTTCAGCAAACAGTGGCTTCCCTCAGACCACCCATGTGCCGTTTTCCTTGCCAGCGCCCTAGAAAACGTGTCCATTTCTGGAGGAGAGCTCTGCTCCGTGGGAACGTGGTGGGGGCTCCCAAAGCCTGGTTCTTATGAGGGTGAGAGCAGAAATGCTGCTTGCTTCCTAAACGTCTTGTGCATCCTCCTCCCCTGCCCTCCTGGGCAAAGCAGTGCCAAAACAAGCCCCCGAGGCTCACTGATATCTCTGATAGCCAAGAACAGTTAAAACACAGGGAAGCTGCTGCATTAGATGTAGAAAATTCATCCAAGATGTTTCTTTCCAGTGGCCACAGCCTCAAGGCTAGGCCTCCCTCTCCCATCTCTCCCAAACATTGGCCCAGTGTTTGCACGTCGCTTCTCTCTGCCAGGTGCAAGCCACTGTGTCCACAGACCTCTGAGGGCAAGGTGAAGACCCCTCATCCCCTGCTGTAATTCACACTGCACCTCGCTCTGTACCAGCTTCCATCATGTACCCTCACACTCAACACTACTTATACCATTAGGAGTAGAATCATAGATTCATTAAGGTTGGAAAATACCTCTAAGATCACCAAGTCCAACCATCAACCAACACCACCATGCCTGCTAAACCAAACCCCGAAGTGCCATGTCTACAAATCTTTTAAATACCTCCAGGGCTGGTGAATCCACCACTTCCCTGGGCAGCCTGTTCCAATGTCTGACCACTCTTTCAGTAAAGAAATTTTTCCTAACATCCAGTCTAAACCTCTCCTGATAGAACTTGAGACTGTTTCTTGTCATCCTATCACTAGTTACTTGAGAGAAGAGACCAACACCTGCCTCATCATCTACAACCTCCTGTCAGGTAGTTGTAGAGAGCAAGAAGGTCTCCCCTCAGCTTCTTCTTCTCCAGACTAAACAACCCCAGTTCCCTCAGCAGCTCCTCATCAGACTTGTTCTCCAGACCCTTCACCAGCCTCATTGCTCTTCTCTGGACACCCTCCAGCCCCTCAATGTCCTTCTTATAGTGAGGGGTCAGAATGGCCAGGTCCCCCCAAAAATCCAGGGATCAGTGAAAACAGCGTGTGCTCACCAGCATTATTTTAATTTCTAACATGGTAGGAAAGTGAAACAGGATTTATTCCTTGCTCTGCCACTGGCTTACTTTTATAATCATGAGAAAGTCACTCAAACTCTTGCATCTTCAGTCCCCATCTCAAAAAGGGGGTAAAAAATTTGCCTTATGGGTTTTGAAAGCACGAAATTGAGTAACAGGCATGAAATCCTAACCTGCAGCAAGGATGAGGCTGCAATAAATATCTAACTGAGACAGACCAAACAGTTTCGATAGGCTGCACTAGATAAACTACATTTTATAAGTTTAAATTGGATAAAATGCATCACATCAGATTAGCTTGACAGATTTAGGAGTAAGAGCGAGGATAGCTTTGTGGACATACAGAAAGGACATTTAATATTTCTACAGTGTAATTTGTTAATCAATTCAGTAAACAATATATGTACATTCAAACATTAAAAAAACCCAAACAAATGGTAACTCTGCAAATGCCAGGACAGCTCCCTTGGAAGCAATCGGATTGACAGCAAAGCATGAACAAACCTTGTCAATGCAGATGCCCTTTCCAATTAATCTCAGACATTCACCAGTGTCATATTTCTCCTTGTAAGCCCTCTGTGATTAATCATTTGCAGCAGAGCTCTCATTCCCAACTTGGTATTTCTGAGCACGCCGCAGGCAAAGTAGCGGCGCTTGTAATTCTACTTATGTCTTTATTCATTCAAATTTTCACTATCTTATGCTTGAGGAAAAGAGGAACAAGTGCACAGACCTGCCAGATAACGCAAACAAATCAAAGCACGGCCCAGGAACCAATGCATCGCCATGCAGCCAGTCAAGGCCTCCTACCCACTCCTCTCCTCACCGCTTTCCATCTTTGCCCTACACCCACTTCACCACAGACAAGTAAGAAAGCCCCTGGCAGTGGGAACAACCCTTGGTTACTCCAGTTCCTGCTGGACTAGTCTGAGGTGGTGCTCATCAGGAGAGTCATCAGGAGATGGAGAGTCCTGATGGTGGTACGACCACTCTCTTGATCTCCTGTGATTCACAGTGCTGTGCTGGCTGATAGGCTGGGTTTCACGTTGCTTCATCCATGTTGAGATGCATCTGGAAAGCCTTGAACAACCTCTGAGCATGGCATGCTGCCCCCAAGCAGTCAGCAACCGGCGAGGATGCTCTTTGGCGTGCGAGGGGACAGCAGGGGCAAGTTATTCTCTCTCCAAGATTTTCAATTCAATGGTTAGAAAGAGAATCCTGTCCACCACGACCTTGGGCAAAGAGCAAAAAGCACCGTGCGGTCCATCTCATAAAATATTCCCCAGACAAACGCAGGCACAAGGAGCATACAGGCATAACTGGAAACTGAGGACATAAAGCCCAGGTGAGAACGGACACCTAAACCTAGGAGACCACTGAAGTCTGAGTACAGATCAGGAGCATGGAGATTCTCTCCAACACCCCATTAAGACTCATCCCACGCCTGCTTGCTCATTTTCTCAATCTCCTTTTACCCTTTCTTTGTCCAGGCAGCAAACTGTTGATCTGGAGTAGTTCTTGCTGTTAGACTGTGTTTCCTGGACTTTCTCCACAACGCCAACTGCTAAGCCTTTCACTCTGATGGAAGAGGTAAGATTCACAGGAAAACTTCCATCTCTGGGTCCCCAACTTTCAAAAAATACCACTAAAACAGAAGGTCTAGATAAAAATCAAGGCAGTGCTGGTATTACTGTAGTAATACATGACATATCTGGATGTGTTGTTCCATCTAAAAACACCAGGAAATTGCATCTGTGGGTGGGAAGGGAAGTTGATGGGTCATAAAACATGAAGTGCAGATTTCCTTTGATGTTTAAAGTTCTGCTGAGGGAAAACAGCGGTAACCCAGCTGCCCTATTACTTGTAGCAACCTCGCAGCGAATGGACCACTTTGAAATAGCGCAAGTATTTGGTGTCAGCTGCAAGCTTAGTGACATCAGATGGGCACAGATGGATTCCTGCAAGCTGTTAACCCAGACAGGGTGCTTTAGGGGTGAAACGCACACCAGCACACCCAGTGCTGCAAGCCCATTACACCTCTAAATCCAGTGTAAGTAGAGATTTGCTCCAATGCACTGATCTGAGATGGCAGAGTTTATCTGACGCCCGTTTCATCAGAGCAGAAACGGTATCTGTCACTGAGGAGCTGGACTCCAGGCTTAGCCTGGGCTACTCTAAATTCCACCTCAGTGAGGGACAACAGATTCTGGCATGTTCAAAGGTCATTTGATGAGCAGATGGAAGAGCTTTCCGAGGTGGTTTGGAGGATCAGTCTCCAGGCACTGTAGGAGATGTCGGATATATGCAATACACTAAGCCTATTGCAGTAAGCTTCTAACTCAACTTAGAGCAAGGGTAGCTTGCATTCCCTGTCATTTATTACCTCCATAGCAAGCCAAGGTCCACAGCAGATGTTAAGGGAAATTTCACAGCAGGTCGGTGGCTAACATGGTGTTAAACTTGGTGAGCAACCCTCAGCAAAAGGATGGCTAAGCTCAAGGCAAGCAGGGTTTACATTTCTGACCTTCAGAGTAGGCTAAATATGCACCAGCCGTTTAGGAAGGGACTTGCATCACCTCATGCTGCCAGTATGAATCCTTTATCAATACCCTGAATATTTCCAATGACTGGCAGCAAACAGAGTCAAACAAACCATTAGAAAATTCCAACAAGAAACAAGAGCAAATTGTGTGGTTTGTGAACGTTACCAGATCACCCCCCAGTCACGTAACCAAGCATACACTTAATGTAAACCATGGGAGACTGAAACCACTTACTTGATTTATATGGATAAAGAGCATGCTTATCTTCCCTCTTTGACATAGAGACAGACCTGCTGCTTATGAAGCTCATTCCTCTTTTAACCATATGGCCAGAAACTACTTTCCATCAACACACCAATAGCTTCAAGGTCCATGCGATGAAGGGACTTCTCCCTACTTCGTCTTTGCTGGAGCACAGGGGCTTCACTATGGATTCCCCTCCTCAACGGAGCTACAAAACAACCCCAGAAACACCCAGAGGACTAAAACTGCTCAGATCAGCCCCTCAAGACTCCATGGCAGCATCTTTTCCTTTTATTATTCTGTGCCTGGAGGCACCCAAGCTGCTCTGACAGTAAAGGCTACAGCACAAGGGAGCTCTCGAGCACACAGCGATGCTCGTTCCTGCTCCGTGGGGGTGAGAAGGTGGGAGACAAATGGAGGGAAAACACAAAAATTCCGGGTGTGCCACCCTGGGGACAGAAAAGGAATGACATAAATTTTAGCAATTTCATCACAAATTTCACCCAACTGGATTTTGCTTTGTACGCAGGCCCTGGAGAGAAGCAGCCACGGCAGAATCCCAGCCATAGGTACAGCCCGGCTGTAAAGCTTCAGAGAAACAGTGGATTCGCACCGATTTATTTTCCTTTCTTGGCCTCATGGTTTAGAAGGCTGGACCTTTACACACCTGAAGCTGGCAGCACTATGCTACTGCTGCCCAAGCGCAGATTTCCTCCCCGAGTGCACAGACACCAGCCCATGTACCTTCCTCTGCCTTGCACAAATAAACCAGGCTCCTATTGGCACCAAACCAAATCATCCCAGCTCTTCAGTCCTTTGCATGAACAGGAGAACAAACCTGCTTGTATTAAGCTAGAAGCACTGCCTCCAGTCTTAGCACACGTGGCTTCCTACGCGAGGGAGCTGCAGGATCGCGACTCCCATAGGGACAAAGAATTCCCTCGGTGACAATTAGCAGCCAGGCTCCGACCGAAGCCCTTGTAATTTTAACGAGCGGACGTCATTGTCGCTACAGCCACTCCACCCCATTGAGCTGTAGGGCCCAAAATAGCCTCAGCTGTCGAGCTCCATCTCTCTCCATCTCTCGTCAAGAGCCATTTGTAGAAACGCGAGGAGGGTGGGGGGGTTGCAGCGTGAATCAGTACTGACGCCGGGGAGAATCTCAGGGGAAAATAAAAAAGCCCTTGCTGAGGAGAAAAGCAGCACTGAGATTATGCTCTGGAAATAAAACTTTTAAAAACTCCCCTTGCTGCCACCTCTCCACAGGAACCATATTTTCTCCGGGCTTTCTGTGCACACTGCTATCTCCAGTTTGAGGACAAAATATATCAAGTAGAATCAACAGCTTTAAACCTGGTTTACCTCTCTTTTCTCCTCTCCTCTGGAGATGTTTGCTCTTTCGGTAACACGGCCAGAAGTAATTAAGCAAAGCAATCCACATTTGGTTCAGAGCAGAAGGATGGATTTACTACCTGTACCTTCAGCTCCATCTTCAAACATGTTTCGTAAAGCAAGACGCACTGCATTATGGCATAGAAATAACCTCACCCCTCCCTCAGCTACAAACATTCTCCACTTTCTGCTGGATACCAGCATCCCTGAGTCCATTTCTCTTTAGCTGAAGGTTTAGGTCTTACCTGGAGTCTTGTCAGAGTCTGAGGAGAAACAAAGCTCTGGGCAGGGTAAGAAAAAGCCGATTCCTACTGAGATGACAGAAGGGGGAAGGGGGAAAAGGGGAACGGAGGACATGGGGAGCCCATGTTGGGTTTGGTTCCCCCCTTCCTTTCTCCTCCAGGAAAATAAAACAGAAACCCCAGCGACGGCAGGGACGTGCAGCAGAAGGTCCCCCCGAGTCCCCCAGCAGTGGCTTTGCCGCTCGGGGTTAGGCTGTGCCACCCCTCCTCCGGCTTCTCCTCCTCCAGCCAAATTGCTGACGCGCTTTGCTTTCCCTCTGCAGCCCAGCTCCAAAATAGCTCTGGGTGTCATTTACCCGGGAGATTAGGTTTCCTACAGGAGAGAGGCGAAAGGGCAGAGTTTTAGGGACTCGTTGGGACAGTCCAGCAACGGGGCGAGGAAAAAACCCGTCCGAGGTGCGAGCGTTTGGTGGCTTGGGGACAGGCTGCGGGTCAGAACTGCTCCTCAAGATTCCATCCCTGGGATCATCCAAGGCCAGGTTGAACAGGGCTTCGAGCAACCCGGTCTAGTGGAAGGTATAGCTGCCCATGTCAGGGGGGTTGGAACTGGATGATCTTTAAGGTCCCTTCCAACTCAAACCATTCTGTGATCCCAAAGCAAAGTGATAAATGTTACGAGGGGACTCAGGAACAGGCAGCTGCCAACTTATCAGCACTGCACACGACACAGGAATTCTTTTCCGAAGGCATCAGATCGATAGCAGGTTTATTTATAACCTCTCCCAGGCAAGAGCTGATACAACAGCGAATAAACGGCAAGTTGATAAACATAAGCATATCCCTCCTTTTCTTAACTAAGCGTGCATCTCCCTAACACTTTGCAGCACGAATCTGAAGTGTCTACAAAAATGGTATGAGCTGCACATACTCTGCATCTGGGGCTCGAGGTCATGTTTTCTACGTTAACCAGTAAAATTGTTATTTTTTTAACAATTTCCCGAACACAGAGTTCACACCAACTCTCATTAGCAATGGAAGTGTTTTGAATTTAAAAGTCACTTCTGCTCGTGATAGAGGAGCTGGAGCAGAGTCCTGTAGGCTCCCCCACAACCACTTACCTCTGCGCAGCTATCACAGTGAACTGCAAGATACGCTTATTTTTGGCAGTAGACAAAGCAGATAATGTGCTGCACAGTCCGAGGGCGTGGATCAGCTAAAGACACAACACTATCTTGTATTTACTCACTTTTCAGGGCACAAAAGTACCAGCTGGGGAGCAAAATGGAGTTTTATTCAGGATTTTGAAAGCTGGGGTTGAAAAGGGTCAGAGGGACCAAAGACAGGGAACCACAGTGGCCACAGAGTCCTATTACCAGGGCAGAGGAACGGCTGTTTCTGCCTTGCACACGGTAGGAATCTCAGGTCTTCCAGCCTCTAAGTCTTGCATTCGGTTCACAGGGCATGTGGCTACTGAAGAATAAAATGTGGAAGGGATGCAGCGTGACCTGAGTGCTAGCAGGATCTTCACGAAAACAGAGCTCAAGGAGAAGGAGACAAAGATGGAGGAGGAGATCATTAATGCAGTGGGATGATCAAGGACAAGGATGTTGGCTGGCAGGAGACACTGAATCTGTCCTAGGGCTGCTTTCTCTGCAGGAGAGAAGCCAGGCAGGACCCTGCACTTGCCCTTGTTGAACTTCCATCAGGTTCCTCTGCGCCCAACTCTCCGGCCTGTCCAGGTCTCACTTTATGGCAGCACAGCCTTCTGGTGTATTCACCACTCCTCCCAGTTCTGTGTCATCAGCAAACTTGCTGAGGGTACACTCTGTCCCTTCATCCAGGTCATTGATGAATAAGCTGAACAAGACTGGGCCAAGTACTGACCCCTGAGGAACCCCATCAGTTACAGGCCTCCAACTAGACTCAGCGCCGCTGACGACAACCCTCTGAGCTCTGCCATTCAGCCAGTTCTCAATCCACCTCACCGACCACTCATCCAGTCCACTCATCCTGAGCTTCCCTAGGAGGATGTTATGGGATACAGTGTCGAAAGCCTCGCTGAAGTCTAGGTAGACAACATCCACTGCTCTCCCCTCCTCTACCCAGCCAGTTGTGCCATCACAGAAAGCTATCAGTAACAAAACTCAGCACACCTTTGTGTGAATGCAATTTCATTTCTGAACAGGATAATTCGTACTACTGCACAAGCGGAACACAAAAAGGAATTATTTCCTATTAAGTCCTAATTTGCACTTCGAGGTCTAACCCCAGCCTGAAAGTGGAATGTAGCAGTGCCCCACCTGGAGCAAACCACAGCAAATTAAATGTTCCCTAACATTGTTGCCTCCCATGAAGCAACCTCGCTCACGCTCCCCTGCCCTGTGAGATCCAGCAAACTGCGGAGCGCAGCAACTGCCAGAGGCATGAGATGGATTCTTACAGGATTGGAAGAGCAAACAGTATCGTTCAGTCAACACACTGCTGTCTTCGAGGAGGAGCTCAGAAACAACGCTTTACGCACCCCACTTTTTTTCTGTAAAGTCTATAAGGAGCCAGCTGTATGTACTAGAATTACAAAGTCACGACAGGTTCATTTTCACCCCGTCATGATTAGCAGCTCAATGACTATTGGTAACTGATTGCTGGACCCATGTGGCAGATGTTTCTTCAAAAAATAGAACAAATACCAGCAAAATTGGCCTGTTGTGATAGGACAAGGGGTGATGATTTTAAACTAAACGAGGGGAGATTCAGGCTGGATAGAAGGAAGAAATTTCTCACAGTGAGGGTTGCGAAACCCTGGCCAAGGTTGCCCAGAGAGGTGGTCGATGCCCCGTACCTGGGAACGTTCAAGGCCAGGTTGGACAGGGCTCTAAGCAACCTGATCCAGTTGAAGATGTCCCTGGTTATTGCAGGGGGGTTGGGCTAGGTGGCCCCTAAAGGTCCCTTCCAACCCAAAGCATTCTATGATTCCATGAAAATTCTCCACCATACATTCAGATGTAAATAATGAACTCTATGCAGGCTCCACCACCAGAACTCTGAAGAAGGATTAGGCAATTAATATGCAGTAATCACTCTTCAGAGATGCTAATTATAAGACAAATGCAACTGCATCAGCTCCACTTGGCAACCCTGTGGTGATGCCACAAAAGCCTCTGCCTGGCTTCCAAACCATCACCTCTGACCCTGCTCGCTCCTGAGATGAAGGCACGTTTTGCGGCGTATTGTCACGGAGCATTTACATCATTTAAGCTATTTTCACCTGATCTTACAGTGCCTGCCAGTACTCAGAACTAGCATCGGACAAGTGACAATCCATCTCTGTTCTTGCACTAGCAACCCCTTGTTTGGATGCTGGGACTTGCCCTGAGTATCTTCACATGAGTGGATTGCCAGAGATGCCCTGAAAGGTCACTAAAAATGAGACAAACTGACATATCCACAGTACTAACGAGTTGTTTATCTACCCAGGAACTACAACGTGGCATGGGTTTAAAATAAAGGAAAACTTATACGTGATGAGCTAATAAAAGTTTGAATTTATAGAAAGAACGATGAAAGGGTTGAAGGAACCTGCATTTGAACAAAATCAAACAAAATTGTGACCAGGCACAATACTAATGCTGCCTTCTTTGAAAAGCCGACAGCTTTTCCATAAGTATGTTTTCTTCCCACTCCAAACAGGGAAATGTGCTTTAAATAGCAACTTATGTGGCTTTAAAACACAGAAAATCTTTTCCTGCACTTAAAAACTATGTCTTTGAGCTCCAAAA